>Ga0067045_1027362_pt1 | contig 232276 bp, 217 predicted proteins | sample TerdegcTABiofilm_FD_59184 | JGI IMG/M metagenome (GOLD analysis project Ga0067045, IMG submission 59184) | Combined Assembly of (Gp0054472, Gp0054536) Wastewater bioreactor microbial communities from Singapore -Terephthalate degrading... | reverse complement strand
CAGCCTTAAATTGCGGGGCCATTATCCCCCGGACACCAACGTCGCCGCCCTGACAACTGAGGTAGTAACCGTACCACTTCGGCCCGAGGGCAAACCCTCAGTTGGCTGAAGTATTACGATTTGCCCTTGAAATGTATGAATCTTTCTGATATACCCAAGGAGGTTCCTTCGTTGTAGTATGTTGAAGCTAATCAATTAGTTACGTAGCAACAGCCTAGGGGCCTTTGCAATTATAAAAGTAATAGGAGAGTATAATAATCAGTATAAACGACTGGTATTAAGTGCGATAGTTGAGTTATAAAATTAACCTGCTAACCATGAAAATAAAGGTCGCTGCCATTGGCTAACTGGGGGGGCACGGAGGCCCGCCCCGTTAAATATTTTTCCAGAAAAAAGAAACTGGAAACCGGAAACCAGAGAACTACGAACCATAAACTTTATTTTCTTAGTAAGATGGTGAATTACAGATTCTGAGAATCACCGGGGGAGTTGCTTATGAAATGGCAAGATGCGCCGGCGGACCTGCAGCCCTATCTGCTGCCCCAGCCGGCAGGTCGGATGGTCTACCGCTGCCTGGAATGCGGTGCTGAATACGATATTGAGGAGTTATTGTATACCTGTCCCCGCTGTCAGGGGCTTTTTCTCCTGGTGGATCTGGAGGCGGACCGTTTAAAAACCCGGCCCGGTTCCTTCTGGCGGCGTCTCTTCGACTACCGTCGTCTGCTCAACGATCCCTCGGTGCGGGGAGTCTTCTGTTACCACGAACTCATTGCCCCCATCATTCCCCGGCAGGACATCGTGTATCTGGGGGAGTGTCACACCCCGCAGGTGCAGGCCAACGCCAGGCTGCAGGAGGAGGTGGGTCTGGCTTTTTATTTCAAGAACGACGGCCAGAATCCCAGTGCTTCCTTCAAAGACCGGGGCATGGCGGCAGCCCTGAGTTATCTCAACTACCTGATCCGCACCCAGAACCTTGCCGGCGTCCTGGCCATCTGTGCCTCCACCGGCGATACCTCGGCGGCTGCGGCCCTGTATGCCGCCTATCTGGGGGATAAGGTGGCTTCCGCGGTCCTCCTGCCCCACGGCAAGGTTACCCCCCAGCAGCTTTCCCAACCTTTAGGGGCGGGAGCCCAGGTCCTGGAGATTCCCGGGGTCTTCGACGACTGCATGCGGGTGGTGGAAGCCCTGGCCGAAGACTACCATGTAGCCCTGCTCAATTCCAAAAACAGCTGGCGGATCCGGGGCCAGGAATCCTATGCCTACGAAGTGGCCCAGTGGTTCGACTATGACCTGGCCGGAAAAGTCATCGTGGTGCCCATCGGCAACGCCGGCAATATCACTGCGGTTCTGGAGGGATTGCTCCGCTTCCACGACTTGGGCATTATTGACACCCTCCCCAAGGTCATCGGGGTGCAGTCTCGGCATGCCAATCCGGTTTTCCGCTACTATTTGGAACAGAACCCGGATCGGCGGGTATTTGTGCCGGTAACCGTCCAGCCCAGTGTAGCCCAGGCGGCCATGATCGGCCGACCGGTGTCCATGCCCCGGGTCATCCGCTTGGTGGAGGAATACACCCACCGCACCGGTGCCGAGGGTTTTGCCGTGGTGGAGGTGACGGAACAGGAGATTATGGACAACATGCTCCTGGCCAACCGCAACGGTCACATCGCTTGCACTCAGGGCGGCGAGTCCCTGGCCGGCCTGCGGGCCGCCCTCCGGGTCGGGCTGGTAAGCCGGGATGAAACCGCCGTGGTGGACGCCACCGCCCACCATTTGAAATTCATCGGTTTCCAACAGATGTATTTCGACGACAGCTTCCCGCCGGAGTTTGAAGTAACTCCCAAAGCGGCCTATCAGAACCGGCCGCAGCTTCTCACCCCCGCTCGCCTTCCCAGCCACTCCCCCTGGACACCGCCGGAAATAGAAGAGTTCACCCGGGATCTGGTTGAGCAGGTTGCGGCCAGACTGGGGCTGCAAAAAAAGGCCCGGTAACGGTCAGGGTTCGGCCCGGGGTGGAGGGGCCTCGGGCCGTCCCCTTTACCTGCTGACCTCGGCGGCATTGTCCTTGGGATGGTGCTGCCGACCCCGCAGACCCCAGAAGGCCAGAGGGAGGAGGGCCAGACTGATGCCACCCGACACGATCAATGGCCATTGATATCCCCAGGCCGCCCCCAGGGGGCCGAAGAGGAGGGCGCCGGCAAAACTGCCGCCGACGCTCACCAGACTGATGAGACTGGAATTGCCGCCGATCCGCTCCACTTGGAAGAGCCGGGCGATGGTGGTGTAGCTCTCCATGAGAATCAGGGCGTCCCCGAAGCCATGGACCAACCGCCAGGCCAGGGAGATGGCCACCACGGGAATGGTCATGAGGATATGTCCGAAGCCGGAGGTGAGCAGAGCCAGGCTCAGGAAGGTCAGCGGCGACAGGCGGCCGTACCAAAAGCGGCCATACAGGTAGGCGGTAACGGCCAAAACCCCGAACTCGGTGGCCATATACAGCCCCATGCCCTGGGGCGACAGGCCTAAATTTTCCTGCAGGAAGAGGCCGTAACTGGTGGTCTCTGCTCCCCAGTGGAGGCAGAACAAAAACAGCCAGGTGGCAAAGAAAAGGACCGGCCCATGACAGAAATCGCGGCCATATTGCCATATCGGGTTGTGGTGCAGTCGAAAAGAGGGCAACCTCCCCGTGGGCAGGAGTAAAAGCAGCGGCACCAGGGCCAGGAGTTGCAGGGAGAACGCAAAGCCCAGACCATGGAAAAGCAGGCCGCCCAGGAGGGTTCCCAGCATCATCCCGGTCATCCGATGGGCGTTGTAATGGGACAGAGCCTGCACCGAGCTGCTGCCCACCGCCTTGAATAACACCGTGTCCAAAGCGATGCGGAAACCATGTAGGCCCAGACCAAAACCCCAGAAGGCGATGAGAAACGGCCAGAAACCCTGGAGCCGACCCAGGCCCCAGAGAGACAGGCCGCTGAGGAGGAGGCCGGCCCGCAGTAAATACACCAACGGATAGCGGTCCCCCGCCACCCCCAGGGGGAAGGTGACGATCAGGGCATTGAGGCTGGCAGCCGCGTAGAGCACCCCGATCTGCCAGCCGCTGAAGTGGAGCTGGTGCTTTAAATACAGAGGCAGGAAAAAATACACCCCGGCCATCAAGCACGACAGGATCAGGATAAAAAAGGAGGCCAGCCTCGTGGCCGACCGACCCACAGCGGTGCCGTCAGCTGCGGACATACCGGACTCGCCCCGCAACCGCCCGAGACCGGGCGTTAGGCCACGGCCTTGCGATTGATGGAGACCTCCATGGCCTTGGCCGGGCAGACCGGGCAGCATAACTCACAGGCGCTGCATTTTTCCGGATCAAAGATGATCTCCATTTCCGGCCGTTTCACATATAAAGCCCCGGTGGGGCAGATGGCGGTGCAGGTGCCGCACTGATAACATCGCTCCTCATTCCGCCGGACTTCGCTGGCCACCCGCTGCACCTTGACCCCGGCGCCCTTGAGATATTTAACGCCGGCCTCAAAGTTTTTGGGATGCCCCCGCAGCTCCAGGACGATAATACCCTCCTGGCGAGGGTAGATGGTGGCCTTGAGTAAGTTGAATTCCAGGTCGTAGTCTTTCACCAGCCGAAAGATAATAGGCTGGTCAACGATATCCTTGCCGAAATGCAAGACGAGGATTTCTGCATGCATCTATCTGTCCTTACCGATATGGTTTTGCCGCCGGAGGCTGTTGCTCAGACGAGGTTGGCAAACCGGGCCTGCCAGACGGCCAGCAGGTCGCTTATTTCGCTCTGAATCAGGACCTCTTCACCCCAGCGTATCACAACACGCCGGTCGGCCCGCACCCGCCCCAAACGGCGCAGCGGCGCCCCGGCCATATCCTCCTCCCAGCGTCGGCAATCCGGTGGGGCCACCGTGACCAGAAACCGGCCGGCGGATTCAGAATACAATGCCGTCAGCGGATTGTCGGCCAAACCGGCCAGATCCACTTCCAGGCCCAGGCCCCCGGCCATGGCCATGAAGGCCAGATGCACCGCCAATCCCCCCCGATAGACTCCATGGCAGGAGGCCAACCGCCCGGCGGCAATGGCCTGCTCCAGCCGACGGTAATACGCCAGAAAATCCTGAGCGCGGACCTGGGGGACATGTAGGCCGGTATAGCCGAAAAGTTCATATAGTTCGGACCCGCCCAGTTCGTCCCGGGTCTCGCCCAAAAGATAAACATAATCATCGGGGGCCTGGCAATCCAGGGTCAGGCAACGGGCCACGTCCGGGATAACACTCACCGCCGTAAAGAGGAGGGTAGGCAGGCCGGAGACTTTATGGGTTTCCTGGAAGGCACCGGGGAGGTGACCGTCAATATACATACTGTCTTTCCCCGAGAGCAGGGGGATGCCATAGGCCAGGCAATAATCCCGGAGAGCCAGATTGGCCCGGACCAACTGGGCCGCCTTGTATTTGCCGTCGGGGTTTTTTACCGGATCGTACTGGATGCTGGGCCAGCAGAAGTTATCCACCCCACCGATCTGGTCCAGACTGCCGCCCACTGCCAGGAGGCGCCGCACCGCCTCATCAATGGCCGCGGCCGTCATATGATAGGTGTCGATGAGGCCATAGGAGGGCTGCAAGGCCATGCTCAAGGCCAGTCCCCGCTGGGACTCCTGCCGCGGCCGAAGCACCGCCGCGTCACTGGGTATGTTGGCCCCCCGGCCCACCAGGGGTTTAATCACACTGCTGCCCTGCACTTCGTGGTCATACTGCCGGACGATCCATTCCCGGGAACAGATATTGGGTCGGCCCAACATCCGCAACAACAGGCCGGTATGATCCCGGGGTTCCCCCAACACCGGTTCGGTCAAGCCCCTCAAGTGGGGAGGCAGCCATTCGGCCTCGAAGTGCCAGGGCGGGAAATCTCCCTCCAGGAAGGCCAATTCAATGTAGGCGCAGGTCCGTCCCTGGTAGAGGAGATGCAGGGCGCCGGAATCGGTGTAGCGGCCGATGTTGGTCACTTCCACCCCGTGTTTGCCGGCCAGGGATTGGAAGGAGGCGGCATGTTCGGGCTTCACCGCGGTCACCATGCGCTCCTGGGATTCGGAAATCCAGATCTCCCATTGATCCAATCCCTGGTATTTTAACGGCACCCGATCCAGCCAGACTTCACAGCCCCCGGCGAACCGGGCCGATTCACCCACCGCCGAAGACAGGCCGCCGCCGCCGCAATCGGTAATAAAGGCAATATAACCTTGATCCCGGGCCTCCAGGAGAAAATCGTGCATCTTCTTCTGGGTATAGGGGTCGCCGATCTGGACGTGGCCGGCCGGGGTGTGGGCCCCGAATTCCTCGGAGGAGGCCGTCACCCCATGGATGCCGTCCTTGCCCACCCGGCCGCCGCACATGAAAATCAGGTCGCCGGGGCTCGTGGTTTTCTGGGAAGCATCGGTGCCATTCAAGAGTTTGGGCATCAGTCCCACGGCCACGACGAAGACCAGACATTTGCCCAGATAACTGTCATGGAAGTGTACGAACCCCAAAGGCGTGGGGATACCGCTCTTGTTGCCGCCGTCTTTGACCCCGGCGATGACCCCGTCCAAGAGACGCCGCGGGTGCAGGCGGGGACGCAGCGGCCCGGCATAATCCCGATGCCCCACACAGAAACCATACAGACCGGCCACCAACTTGGCCCCCCGTCCCGTTCCCAGCGGATCACGATAAACCCCCACGATGCCCGTGAGGGAGCCGCCGTACGCCTCCATATTGGAGGGGGAATTATGGGTTTCCCCGGTGATGACGTAATTAAACTCGTCATCAAAGGCCGCCACCCCGGCGTTGTCCCAGAGGACGGAGACTACCCAGGGTTTTTCCCGGGCCAACTGCAGGGTAGGCTCCTGGATGCAGGTCTTGAACAGACTGGTGATGGTGGCGCCGGCGCCGTTGGCCAGATCCCGATAGTGGAAGACGCCCCGAAAGGTATTGTGATTACAATGGTCGCTGCGGGCTTGGGCAATATACTCCAATTCCACATCCGTGGGCAGGTCCAGCCCCACCTGCGCTCGGCGGTCCCGGACCTCGGGGCGCAGATAATAGCTCCGGATTATGGGGATATCCTGCTCCCGCAGGGCCAGGTTGCGTTCTTGGCTCAGACGCTGCAAGGTGGCGTCGCTGTCAATGGCCAAGGTCGTGACCGTGGGCCGATGCTCCAGACGCACCTGGGGGAGGACCAGGCCGATGCCGTGGAGGGGATCCCATTGGTCCGGGGCAAAAATCCGAAATTCTTGAATGATATCATTGGCCAACAGCTCCCGGGCAATCTTCTCCATGTCGGGCCGGGAAATGCCATCCCCTTCAAAGAGATAGAGGCAAGAAGTATAGATCGCCGCTTCCGGTCCCAAGGACCGGCCCAGAAAGGCCTCCACCGCCTCCAAACCCGTGGCGCCGGGATTGTCCCGCACCCCCGGACGCAAACCCACCCAGACAGCCCAATCAAAGTGCCGGGCCAGAGGCTGGAAACTGGAAATCTGGGTCACCGGGTTGGTAAAAACCTCCGTGCGGACGGCCTCCAATTCCGTGGCCGAGAGCTCCACCGCCAGGGTGAGGATCTGGATGACCCGCACCCGATTGAACTCCAAACCGAAATATTCCTGCGCCTGACGTCGGACATTTTCGCCGACGGCGTCAAAGAGCTCGGGACGCAGCATAATCTCTAATCGAACTGCCATGATCTTCCTTTGCTTCCCTTTCCCCAGCGCCTTCGGCCTCGAGCCGGAGACGTTGCCGACCTGGCGGCGGGGACCACTGCGGCAACCCGCCACCCGCTTCTTGGCCGTCCGGTCCCTCTCCTGGTAAGGTTAATCTTATCATGGTTCATACCGCTGTGAACAAAAAAGCGGCACCGGCAGCGTCGGCAGGAGGAGTCTAAGCCAGATCGTTACTTATCTTGGCGTTAATAAGACATTTATGTTATGTTGCAGGTGTGAAATTTCCTGGGGATCGATATCCACAAGTAAATAACTCTTCCCCATGGAGAAAAAGGGATTTTTTTCAATAATTTTTTTAATACGGTATTCAGGCAGCAAGATATAATCTTTTTCCCTGAAAAAAAGGTCAATATTGTAAGAAGCTATCTCCATTATTATAATGGGTTGAAATTTAGCTATTGTCTCCGTCAAACCGACCAGAACATCCTTCTCAAAGCCTTCAACATCAATCTTGATGAGATCCACCTTCTTTAAGTTGAGTTTATTGAGGTAGTCATCACCCCGGACCACTTGCAGTCTGCCGATGGGCAGATTTTTTTTCCGATGATTTTTCCGGAAGGAACCGACGCCGATGTTCGGTCCCACCGGGGCATAGAAATCCAGTTCTTCCTCTCGAGCCCCCAGGGCGACGCTGTGAAGGAAAACATGGTGGAGATTATTCAAAGCGATTTTTTCCCGGAAGCGCTTCCTGGCCGGCCCATACGGTTCAAATGCATGGATCTGCTGGCAGAATCGGGACATAAACAGAGAATGTTGACCGATGCTGGCCCCGATATCAAGAAAAATGGGGGAGTCCAGGTTTGCCGCCAGATCTCTTAACAGGGATAACTCAGCCTTTTCATAAGCCCCGAAGAAAAAGACAAACCAATCGATGAGTTCCGCCAGATTGCCTCGATACCTCAGGCCGTAAAAATCCGTTTCAAACTCATGGGAACCCGCCGTGTTGTGATTGACGAACTTTTTAATAAGCTTCCGTCTGGCTTCAAAGGGAAGCCATTCCTGATGTCCAAGCCATCTCAGGAACCTGATCTTCTTACTGGCAAGGAAGGCGCTGGGGGCCGACTCGGGTCCGTTGTGGGGCGAAGTGTTGGTGTTCTCCATGGTTGCCTGTGCTTTTGATCTGTCGTTGCAATCTGGATAGGTGTATCGGCACGGTGGAGCCGCAGCCACCGGTTCCACCCCATCGATACCTGGTGGGTTCCTCCTCCCCAACGGTTCCGGATCCACATAAGCGAAAATATCATATTATGCATCTCCGGATAAGTCAAAAAAGACTTTTTTGCAAGATCGATGGTTCCGGGAGGTTGCCCTGGCCAAAGTCAGCCCCCACCGGCCGAACCGGCTTGCGGGCGGCCTCGACTCCGTGATAATGTAAAACCACTACCAAACCCGGGAGGACTCATGAGTAAGAATCGGAGAATTATCAGCAGTTCCCAGGCTCCGGCGGCCGTAGGGCCCTACAGCCAGGGGGTACAGGTGGGGAACATGCTCTTTCTGGCCGGCCAGATTCCCCTGAATGCCCAGGGAGAACTGCAGCAGGGGGACATCGTTGTCCAGACCATCCAGGTGCTGGAAAACATCAAAGCCCTGTTGGCCGCAGCCGGCATGGGCCTGGCCGATGTGGTCAAGACCACGGTTTTTCTTGCGGATATGGGAGGTTTTGCCGAAATGAACCGGGTTTATGCAGAATACTTCCCCCATAACCCGCCGGCCCGTTCCACCATTCAGGTGGCGGCCCTGCCCAAGGGCGCGGCCATCGAGATCGAAGCCATCGCCATAAAATCGTAACCGGCCCTGCGGCCCCTGGAGAGTGACATGGCCACGAGCTATTCCGAAATCGCCGATTTCATCAGCAATACCCTCAGATTGAAAACCCTGCCGGTGGCTGCCCGTTTCCTCAAGGATAAGGCGGCGTTCCCGGAAAAGACCAAACAACCGTCGGTGGTCCTGAAAAAACGGATCACCATCTGTATGGGGGTGACCATGGCCCGGGTCTATAGTTGGACCGTGGGCCTGACCCGTGAGGATCTCATCTGCGTCCCGGCCATGATCATGTTCGGCTTCACCGAGGCTGCGGATCAACCGGCAACGCTGGCCCGCCTGTTTGCCGAGGTCCAATTTGCCAGCAGTGCCGACAAAGCCTTGAAGGAGACGGGCAGCATGACCCGCCTGGCCCCGGGTGAGTACCAGGCCCTGCTCCTCATGCCGTTGGCCAAGGCCACGGCCCCCCCGGACACGGTGTTATGCTACGGCAATCCGGCTCAGGTTATGCGGTTGGTGCAGGCCTATACGTATCTGACCGGCGAACGGGTAGCCGGACATTTCGGCGGCAAGGTGGAGTGCGATGAGTACCTCATCGCGCCGATGAAAACCGGTCAACCCCGGATAGCCATCCCGGGGATGGGTGATCGGATATTTTCCATGACCCAGGACGATGAGTTGGTCTTTGCCCTGCCCGGGTCGGCCCTGGAGGGGTTGGTTCAGGGGTTGAAGGAATCCGGCAAAAAGATCGGCGCCCGCTATCCCATTACCTGTTATCAGAATTTTCAGCCAGAGTTCCCCAAGGTGTATCAGGAACTGGGAAAGGAACTGGGTCTATTTGATTAAAAACAACTTGCCAGCCCTGTGGGGTAACAATGTGTCCTCCTTGGAGTTCTATTATCAACTGCGCTGCCAGGGAGGATAAATCAACAATCTAATTGCCATGACTAAAAAAATCACCGCGACCCATGAAAATACAGGTCGCTGCCATTGGCTAACTTGGGCGGGCACAGAGGCCCGCCCCACTAAAAGAAAAGCTCTTCCGGAAACTGGAAACCGGAAACCGGAAACCGATCTTTCTAACAACTGGCAACTTTATTTTCTTGGTAATTGCCGATAAAATCCCCCCCTTACCCCCCCCCTTTAGAAAAGGGGGGGATAAATTCTGATAGAAAAGGGGGGATAATTCCTGACGCCGTAATCATGATTGCTGCAAGGGTAAGAACCATTCTCACGCCTATTCGGCCTTAATGATCAGGCGTGTCCGGCAGACTTCTGGCAATGGTTAGGAATTTCCCTCTAAAAGGCAACATCTCTCGGTATAATCCTCTCCTGTCATCCTGAGCGGAGCGGAGGATCTGAGATGCTTCGGTCGGTCCGCTCCCTGGGAATGACAAAACGAGGCAAAAAAAGATACCCAGGCGCTATTCACTTCTACGTAAAAACGTTGCAAGACGGGAATGGCATGCCACAACCTTGCCGGACCATACTGATTGTCACTGAGTCATCGGCTTCCCCACCCCTGCCCAACCCTTCTTCCCTGAGGATGTCGCCGCCGTAGGGATCGCCAGACGGAGAAAAACCCTTGACGTTTGGGCGGCGGCGTTTTAATATTAACATAAGTTCATAAAAAATTTCGCCGCCATCGGAGCGAAGTTCCTCCTCCGGCCGAGCCGTGGCCTGGTCTGGGTCTCGTGACCGCTTCGAGAGACCACTTCGGGGGAGGAGAGGGCCGGCGTATTCCTGGGTAGAGGGAAAGAAAGGTAACCATCATGAAAATCGCCGTAAGCAGCAACGGACCGTCACTGCAGGACATGGTGGACCCGCGCTTCGGCCGGGCCGCGGGGTTTGTCATCGTTGATCTGGAGACCGGTGCGTCTCAATATCTTGATAACGGCCGGGGCCAGATGCTGGGGCATGGCGCCGGGATTCAGGCGGCGGAAACCATTGCCCGAGCCGGTGCTCAAGTCCTCTTGACGGGCACGGTGGGGCCGAAGGCCTGGCAGGCTCTCAGTGCGGCCGGTATCAATATCGTGCAGCAGATGGAGGGCCTAACGGTGGGGCAGGCCATAGAGCAGTTCAAAAAGCTCCGGGGCCGGACCGACTTGGCCCAAGGGGGGAGAAGGTGATCATTGCCGTTGCCAGCGGCAAGGGGGGCACCGGCAAAACGACGGTTACCGCGTCATTGGCCTCGGTGTGGGAGAGGCCGGTCCTGGCCGTGGATCTGGATGTGGAGGAACCCAATCTGCATCTGTTCCTCCGGCCGGAAATCACCGGCAGCCGGGGCGCATTTCTCACCGTGCCCCGGGTGGAGGAGGACAGCTGCACTTACTGTGGGGCCTGTGCTGATCTCTGCCAATTTAAGGCTATCAGCGTTTTCAACCAGGTAATTTTGACTTTCCCCGACATGTGCCACGGCTGCGGCGGCTGTCTGGCCATCTGTCCGACCCAGGCGATCCAACCGGCCCGACGGGAGTTGGGCGAGATTCGCTGGGGGCAGGCCGGGGAAATCGGCTTTCTGAACGGCACCTTGCGCATCGGGGAGGCCATGGCGCCGCCCCTGATGCGCCAGGTCAAGGGCCGGCTGCAGGAGATGCTGACGGGAAAGCCCCTGGATGTACTCATTGATGCGCCCCCGGGGGTGAGTTGTCCGGCGGTCAATGCCGTTCTGGATAGTGATCTCATCGTCTTGGTCACGGAGCCGACGCCTTTTGGGCTATACGATTTTCACTTGGCCTGGGAGGCTTTCACGCCGTTGGGAAAACCCATGGGGGTCGTGATCAATCGAGCCGGGTTGGGCACTGATGCAATCTATCACTTCTGCGCGGAGAAAGATCTGCCGATTTTGGCGGAAATTCCCTTTGACCGGGCCATTGCCGCGGCCTATGCTCAGGGAGATATTATCGCGGAGGTATCGGGGCAGTGGCGCGCGCGGTTTCTGTCGCTGGCCCGCCAGCTGCAATCATGGCCGGTGGGGAGCCAGGGGCGGGAGGTGGCTAGTGCGTGAGATTGTCATTATCAGCGGCAAGGGGGGAACGGGCAAGACCTCTCTTACCGGCGCCCTGGCTCATCTGGCCCAGGGGACGGTCATCTGTGACCTGGATGTGGACGCTCCGGATTTACACCTGCTCCTCCAGCCTCAGATCCGGCGGCGGGAAGCCTTCTACTCGGGACATGAAGCCGTTATTGACCCCAGGGAATGTGAGGCCTGCGGACAGTGTGCCACCCTTTGCCAGTTTGGGGCCATCCGTCAGGAAGACCACGAATATCGGGTGGAACCGATGCGGTGCGAAGGCTGCAAGGTCTGTGTGGCCTTCTGCCCGGCCGCGGCCATTGGCTTCCCGGAACGCCATTGCGGCCATTGGTTTGTGTCCGATACCCGTTTTGGGACATTGGTCCACGCCCAGCTCTTTCCCGGGGCGGAAAATTCCGGAAAACTGGTCATGCTCCTGAAACAGCAGGCCCGTATGCTGGCTGCCCAACAGGCGGCGGATTTCATCCTGGCTGACGGCGCTCCCGGGATCGGTTGTCCAGTCATCAGCTCCCTGTCTGGGGTGGATTTGGCAGTGGTTGTCACAGAACCAACCCCGGCGGGCCGCCATGACGTCATCCGGGTGGTGGAGCTCTGCCGCCATTTCCGGATACCTGTTGCCGTGATCATCAACAAATTTGATCTGCATGAGGCTGAAGCCGCCCGGCTGCAGGCCTATTGTCGGGCTGAGGCGCTGCCGGTCTTAGCCTGTTTGCCTTTCGATCCCGTGATCACCCAGGCCATGCTCCGGGGGTTGGTGGTCACAGAGATGCCGGGAACACCCTTCGGCCAAGGACTGGCTGCGGTCTGGGAGCAGATCAAGGCCATGGCCGCCATCGGCCAGGACCAGGAAAAAGCGGCGTTGGGGCGCTGAGCTTATTTCCGACCCTGCGGCCATGGCGGTTTTTGGGGACGGCTCGCGGAGCAGTGCGGCCGTTCCCCTGGCCTGCCTGTCGCAAATTAGGGCTCAGGTCGGGATTGATATTCTTTCCTGCGTGTCCGGCAGGGATGTTATATTGGTAACTAATTAACATATCTTACAAAAGTCAGCCGGGAACCATGAAAATTGATGCTGCCCATAGGTTTGAGCTTGCACAGGCTGGAAAGCCTGTGCCACCAAATACTGACTTTATTTTCTTGGTAAATGCCATGACTTACAAAAGTCACCCGGGAACCATGAAAATGAAGGTTGTTGCCTTGGGCTACCTTGGGCAGGCACTTCAGGCCCGCCCCACTGACAAAGATATAACTATCAACTATGAACCATGAACTAAGAACTATGATATATTTAAATAAAGGAGGAAGTGATGTCTGACGTTGTCGTTGCCGTGCCCTCGGCGCCTCCCGGTGGTCTGGATGCCGCTCTGGAGGCCCATTTCGGTCATTGTTATCTCTACACCTTGGTGAAGATTGCCGCTGGTCAGGTCAGCGAGGTCACGACCCTGCCCAATGTCCCCCATGAGCAGGGGGGCTGTATGGCGCCGGTCATGCATCTGGCCCAAAACGGCGTGGGGGTGCTCATTGCTGGCGGGATGGGGATGCGTCCGCTCCTGGGCTTTCAACAACTGGGTATCGAAGTCAGGTTCGGCCAGGACAGCCGCACGGTGGGTGAGGCCATCAATGCCTACCTTTCGGGGCGCCTTCCCCAGTTCACGCCCCAATTCACCTGCGGTGGGGAAGGGCACAGTCACAACTGCGGCTCATCGAGCTAGCTGCCGCGGTGGGTTCTCCATGGCCGCAAGAAACCAGCCAGGGTGGGGCAAACGCCGATCCGCCCCACGGCGAAATCTTTTAACAGCAAGAGCAACATGGAAAACCGCCGTCTTGATGCCTTCATACTGGCCCTCCCTCCACGGAAAAGGAAATGGCAGGCGGCCTGAGGTGGCAGGGAACGCGCTTTGATAGCGGGATCCTCCGGCCACCGGCCGCTGCCCCCTGTCTGGAGTCCTAATTTGCCAGGGGCTCAAAATAATCTTGACTATCGTGGTGATCTCCCATAAGAAATATACCTATCTCCCGATTCGATTTTTCTCCCTGAACATCAACCGTCAATCCTTCCAGGCATACCGTGCCTGCTGTTCCCTCAAGGTTCGGGGGGCTGAACCCCGAGCCTGGGGGTGCCTCCGGCACGTTAATATGGTTGCAAACCAGGTCCGGAAAACGATATCTTATACAAATTGATCACGATACCAGGCTATCGGCCCCAGGGAGGCGATGGGCATGCAAGTCCTTACTGCTGCGCAGATGCGCCAATTGGACCAACAGGCTATTGAGGATGTGGGAATCCCCGGCATTGTGCTCATGGAGAATGCCGGACGCACCACCTATCAAATCTTGCGGCAAGAATTTCCCGATCTGGATGATCCGATAGTTGTCCTGGCCGGTCGGGGCAACAACGGCGGCGACGGCTTCGTGGTGGCCCGCTATCTGGCCAACGCCGGTCGGCAGGTATTCGTCCTGCTCTTGGCGGAACGGGAACAGGTTCACGGCGATGCCAAGACCAATCTGGACATCCTGGAGCAGATGTCGGTGCCCATATTTGAGATCACCAGCGAAGAGGAGCTGCGGGAACAGACCCCCCTGCTCCAGACCGCCGGTCTGCTGGTGGACGCCCTGTTGGGGACGGGTCTGGCCAGCGAGGTGCGGGGAATATACCGGGCCGCCATCAATCTCTTAAATGAGATGGCTGCACCGGTGCTGGCCATTGACATCCCTTCCGGTCTATCGGCCGATACGGGACACCCTCAGGGGGTGGCGGTCCTGGCCGATGTCACGGTCACCTACGGGTATCCCAAACTGGGGCAGATTTTGCCCCCGGGGCGAGACCTGGTGGGCCGCCTCTGGCAGGTGGATATCAGCATCCCCCGGAGGTTGGATGCGGGCAGTTCCATTTCTTTGGCCACTGCTGCAGCCCTGCGCCAGGTTCTGCCTTACCGCCGTCGGGATAGCCATAAAGGGGAGTTTGGCCACCTGTTGGTGCTGGCCGGATCGGTGGGCAAGACCGGGGCGGCCACCTTGACCGGCGAGGCCGCCTTGCGGGTAGGAGCGGGGTTAGTGACGGTGGGGGTGCCGGCCAGCCTGAATCCCATTCTGGAAATAAAACTGACTGAAGCCATGACCCTGCCGTTGGCTGAAGCCGAAGGCGTCCAAGCCCTGGGGCGCCGGGCTCTGGAGGAGCTGGCTGCAGCCATTCCCGGCAAAACGGCCCTGGCCCTGGGTCCGGGGCTGGGGACCCACCACGAGACGGTGGCCCTGGTACGGGAAGTCATCCGCCGCAGCACCCTCCCCACGGTGGTGGATGCCGACGGCCTCAATGCCATTGCCCACGATCTGGAAAGCCTCATCGTCTCCCAGGCGCCCATTGTTCTCACCCCCCATCCCGGGGAGATGGCCCGCCTCCTGAAATGCTCCACCAAGGAAATTCAGGAGAACCGACTGGACGTTGCCCTGGAAGTGGCGGACAAGACCGGCGCCGTAGTGGTCCTGAAGGGAGCCCAGACCATCATCGCCGACCCCGACCGGCAGGCCGTGATTAACACCACCGGCAACCCGGCCCTGGCCCAGGGCGGCACGGGGGATGTCCTCACCGGTATGATCGGCGGTTTCTTGGCCCAGCGGGTTGACCCCTTCCAGGCCGCCTGTCTGGGGGTGTTTCTCCATGGCCTCACGGCCGATGTCTTGGCGGCCAGCCACGGGTTCTGCGGGGTACTGGCCGGTGAACTGCTGTTGGAACTGCCGGAAGTGATCAACGCCTTTGCCGCCGGCAATCTGCCTAAAACCGAGGAGCAGCCATGCTACAGGCTCGTGATATCATGACCACCGAGGTCATTACCGTCTCCCCCCAGACCCCGGTCCTGGAGTTGGCCAGGCTGTTGGCCGAGCACAAGATCAACGGCGTCCCGGTGGTGGCCGATGACGGCCGGTTGGTGGGGGTGGTGACCCAGAGCGATCTCATCGACCGGGTGAAAAAATTCGAATTGCCCCATGTCATCACGATTTTGGACGCCCATTTCTTCTTGGAACGTCCCAGCACCTTTAAAAAGAACCTGGAGAAGGTGCTGGGCAATCTGGTGGCCGACATCATGACCAGCCCGGCGGTGACGATCCCACCGGATATGTCCCTGGAGGATATTGCCAGTACCATGGCCCGCCGTCAAGTTCATACCCTACCGGTAGTCGCAGCCGATAAGATCCTGGGGATTATCGGCAAGATAGATGTCATACGGGCCTTGGGCCAGGAGGGTTGAGGCCGGCGGTGGTGGAGTTGGTGAGCCACAGTCCTCAGGAGACCATGGCGCTGGGCAGTCAACTGGCAGCACTCCTGGAGCCCGGGGATATCATCCTCCTCCACGGCGATTTAGGGACCGGCAAGACCGAGCTGGTCCGGGGGGTGGCCGTGGGGCTTGGCCTACCTCCAGACCAGGTCAGCAGTCCGACCTTTGCCCTGGTTCATGAATATCCAGGACGGGTAGCGCTGATCCATGTGGACCTCTACCGACTCGGGTCTCTGGATGAGGAATTTTTCCTGGTCCTGGAGGACTACTGGCAACAGCCCGTGGTCACCGTCATTGAGTGGGGGGAACGGCTGGAGGGCAACCTGCCGGAAGAATATTTGGAGATAACGCTACACTGGCTCGACACCCAGACCCGGCGTCTGGAAGTGGGCGGCGTCGGCCGGAGGGGAGAAACTCTCCTCCAGGCATGGAGCAGTCTGGTCAAAAGCACCGGGCCAAGGCCATCTTAAGGACACCCTATGGCGAAACCGAAAAAGATCACGTTGCGGAAACCGATACCCGAAGATGCCGATGAATTTATCTCTTTCTCCGCCCGATTGTTGGAGTTCGGCCAACAACACCTGACCGCCATTCTGGTCGGTCTGGGGGTCATCATCGTGGCGGCCGCGGCCTACGGCTTTCTGCAAAAACGGCAGATTGTCCGCCAGGAGAAGGCCGCAGAGCTCTTTCAGGCCGCCGCCGGGCAGCGGCAAGCCGAGGTGGGCACCCTCCAGCGGGAGTTACAGACCATTATCCAGGACTATCCTGAAACCGGCGGAGCCCTTCAGGCCAGGCTGCTCCTGGCCAACCTCCTCTTTCAAGAACGCAAATATCAGGAGGCGGCCGCAGCCTTCCAATCCCTCCTCGCCCTGGCGCCCGAGCTGTCCACCCTGATCGGGGAAAACCTCAGTTATTGTTATGAGGCTCAGAAAGACTACCCGAAGGCCGCCGCTGTCCTGGACCCTCTGCTGGCCAAAGCGGCCTTGCCCTACCGCCAGGAGTTGCGCCGTCGTCAAGCCCTGCTCTGGGAAAAGGCCGGAGAACCGGCCAAGGCCCTGGCGATTTACCAGAACATGCTGGAGGACCACCCGCCGGTTGGCCTGGTTCCGTACCTCCAGGAGAAGACCCGCCTCTTGGGAGCTACCCAACCATAGCACTGCAGTCCCCACCCAGGGCCGGGACAATCGGGATACCCTGCCTTGGCCCCCGCTGATTTTAGAGATTAAGGAGCCTTTTGGCATTCTGGGTGGTAATCAGGTCCTGCTGGGCTTCCGGTAGACCGCCGGCGGCCATGTCCCGGAGATAGCGGCCGGGACGGAGCAGGGGGAAATCGCTGCCGAAGAGGATCTTCTCCGGCCCAATGATTTCGGCGGCCAGCCGGTAGATCTCGGGGCGATAAAGATACGGAGAGGCTGCGGTATCAAAATAAACGTGGTGCAGCACCTCGGCCACTTCCTTTTTCAGCAGTTGGTAAAAGAAGAGACCGCCGCCCCAATGGGCCAGGATGAGAGTGAGGTGGGGGAAGGCCTGGACCAGCCGGTAGAGATCCCCCAGTTGCATGGGGCTTTTCCCCGGATAGACATGACCCACCGGTTCATTGGTATGGAGGAGGAGCGGTACCCCATAGCCCTGACACAGGTCGGCGATGGGGGCCAGGGCCGCCAACACGTCCTCCCCCATGCCTTCCTGATAGAAGGCCAGTTCTCCCACTCCCCGACAGCCAGCCGCCAGACACCGCTCCACCTCGGCGGCAGCGCCGCTTTCCAGGGCATTGACGCAGGCAAACCCCACCAGATGACGGGGGTAGCGGTGTTGGGAGGCCAGGATATAATCATTGTGGCGGCGCATGGTGGCCAGCCGGCGCCAAGGGAAGCCGAAGACCACGGATTGGGTGACGCCTTCACTTTCCATCGCCGCCAGCAAATCCTCGGCCGTGGCCAACTTGGCCTGGGGTGACTCATAGAGCCAGCGGAAGGCCGGCTCGTCGCCGAAATAATCCTGGCGGTTCTGGGCAATCTCCGGTGGAAAAATGTGGGTATGAATGTCAATCATGAGATGGGACCTGCAAGGATTGGAGTGTGGGGGCGAACCGTCTCTCAGCGGCGGGCCTGCAGCGTCACCATGGTTGCCCCCCAGCCCCCGGCTCTGCTGTCGGCATCGGCGACATCCTGCACCAGGGGATTTTTGGCCAACAGACTGCGCACCCGGGCCTTGAGCTGGCCGCTCCCCTTGCCATGGATGATCTTTACCTGGGTCAATCCCTGCTCCTGGCAGGCCAGGAGGTAATCCTCCAAGAGGGGTGCCACTTCCCGGGGAGAGAAGGTATGGAGGTCCAGTTCCCCGGTGATGGGGATGACCACCGGATCGGCAAAGGGTTCGGCAGCTTCCCCCTCCCGGGGATTTTCGGATAACGGCCTGCGTTCCTGCTTCCTGGGTGTCATCTCTCACCCCTGGTCGATGCAGCCAGATTCTTTATTTATTCAAATAGCTGAAGACCATCTGCAGGTTGCGCAGGTGGTAGATGGCGGCTTTGAGATGGGCCTTTTGGGCCAGGTTCAGGTCGCGCAACACCTCCCGCTGGATGTGGGCGGCCGCGTCCATCTGTCCCTGGGCTTCCAGCCGATCTCCCCTTTTCTGCTTTTCCTCGGCGGCCTTTTCCAGGCGCTGTCCCTGGGCGGTGCTGTCCTCGGCCAGCTTCTTATTGGCTTCGTACTGCTCCTCCTGACTCTGGGTCAGTTCCTGGGTCTTGATGGCCTCGGGCATCTCCTTCTGGAGGATGGCGAAGAGAGATTTGGCCTCTTTGATTAAGGCCTTGGCCTCGGCGGTGAAGTTGCCCGCCAGCTTCTTATCAGCCGAATTCAGGGCCGTTACGGCCCGCTTATAGATCTGGGCATGATCCGGCGGGGTCTCCTGGGCCAGCACCATAAGAGGTACCAGGCCGAGGCATATCAGCAGGCCGTAAAGGGCCGTTTTTTTCTTGCTTAACCGTGGCATGTCGCCTTCTCCTTTGACTTTGATGAACTGCATCAGGCCGGCGGCAAAAAGTTCCGGGCGGGTGGGCACCTTCGGCCAGTTCCTGCCGACCCTGGGTGGGTAATCCCGCATCGAGGTCGCTGGGCGCTGCCTCGGGCCTGCCGACCGCCGCCGGAAGGGTAACGGGGCGTCAAGGTTTTCCTTTAGGATCCGGGCTGCTTTTTTTTCGGCTCCCCCGGCGGTCGGGCAGGAGGGGCGGAATTTACCGGCTTATCCACAATTTCGCCGGAATAGAGGCGGCTGCCGGGAAAGGCATCCACTTTCAAGGGTTCGCTCGCCTTGGTGACCTCCACGGCCACCCCGTCCCGCTCTCTGAGGACCCGTTTCACCTGTTCCCAATCCACCAGGCCGTCCAACTGGTTTTTCTTTAACAGGGCCTCCAGTTCCTTAAGTTTCTCGGGCACTCGCCGATAATAGTCGCCGTGCACCTGCAGGAACACCCGATTATCGGAGGTGAGGGCCACCTTCAGGGGTTTATAGATGATCCTGATGGGCATACCCACTTCCACCTGGGGGAAGAGCTCTTCAATATGTTCATGGAACATGCGCAGACAGCCGTGGGAAGCATAGCGGCCGATACTCCAGGGCGCCGTGGTGGCATGGAGACCCACCCCCGGGGCCGAGGTGGCCATCCAGTAGGCCCCCAGGGGATTATCCGGCCCCGGCGGCACTTCGTAGGCATAGCCGTCACTGCTATACCCCATCTCTTCCACGATGGAATCGGGGATCCGCCAGGTAGGATTCTTTATTTTATTCAAAATCTTATAGTTGCCTGTAGGGGTCTCCCAATCCCGTTTGCCGGCGGCCAGGGGATAGCGCCGCTTGAAACTGCCCTGGTGGAAATGGTAGACCGCCAACTCGGCCAGATTGACCACCAGGCCATGGGAGACCTCATCGGGAAGGATGAAACTATGGCTCAGATTCAGACGAGTTCCCGGCGGCAACGGCTTCTCGGGGTTCTTGAGATGATTCTGTTTGGCCAGGAACTGCAGCCGCAGGGCCCGTTTCTGGGCCAGGATCGGCAGCCGGTCGCCTTTTTTGACTTCATATTCTTCCGTCAGGGTGTAGACCTCCCGATAGATGTCTCCTGCCCAAACTGTCGGAGTTGCTGCCGCTAAGATTATGAGAACAGTCAGCAGCGGCCATGCCGCCGTTCGTGTTGATGCCCTCCCCATGCCTGGTATCATTCTACTCCTTGTAATGAGCGGGATCCCCGGCCCGACCCCATGATCCCTTAATCTCGATGGTTATCCGCCATCGCCCCCGGGAAATCAATAATCCACATCCACACAATAGGGGAAGTGATCCGAGGGATAGCGGTCGGCTTGATTATACGTGATAATCTGGGCTGTTTTCAAGCGAAATGGGGAGGAGATGAGGATCCAGTCAATGCGGCCGCCGAAAAATCGGCCGTCAAACTTATGCTGAGTGGAAACCCCGGTTTCGGGTAGGTTGGCCGCCTGCCAGGTGTCCTGCAGGGGGCTCTCCGGACCGGTCAAAATGGCGTGTACTGCCGAAGTGGGCAGGTCATTGAAATCTCCGGCTAATATCGCCGGTTCCCCCAGGTTTTGGAAGAGGTCCCGGAGCATCAGGGCCCCTTGTTCCCGGGCCTGACTGGAGATATGGTCCAGATGGGTATTGGCGAAATAGAACCACAGGTCCCGCTGCCGTTCCCGAAACCGCCCAAAGGTCACCATGCGGGGGAAGGCGCTGCCCCAGCTCTTGCTGCGGTGCACCCGGGGGGTCTCCGACAGCCAAAACTCTTCTCCTGCTCCGGCTGCCATGGTTTCCGACCGATAAAAGATGGTGGGATACTGACAGGTAGGGTCAATCTGCCGGTGCTGGATGAAGGCCTCATACCCCGTCAGGTGGGTGCGCAGATAATCCAGTTGGGGGATGGTCACCTCCTGACAGGCCACCAAGTCCGGGAGATAGGCCCAGAATACCTCCAACACCAGCTCCTTCCGATAGTCCCAATGGTTGGGGCCGTCTTCGGAGTTCAGGAAGCGGATATTAAAAGTCATGACACGCATAGGGAAGGCCTGATCCGGTCTGCGATGCCGAACTCTCTAAGTAAACGGCACGGTAATCGTTTTGGGAAAAAACAGCTCCTGGCTCTGGCGCAGGAAATAGGCATCGGTCATGGAGGCCAGGAAATCCCGCACCATCTCCGCCGGTTGGTGCGCCTCCAGATAGAGCCGGTCCATGCCGGCCAAAAAATCCGTCCAGATGGGCGATTCCCGCCGCTCTTCCTCCACATCCTGGCGGAAACGGCGGAACATGGCCGAAAAGAGATCGGCGATCTTGTCGGTCTGGGCCTTGATGCGGGGGTCTTGATAGATATGGCGGTAATTAAACTCTTTTAAGGTCCCCAGAGCCTCGCCGATATCCCGGCTGTAGCAGATATAGTTCTTATTATGGCTCTGGGTGATGAGATCGGTCACCAAGCTGTAAACAATGGTGCCGTTGGTCCGTCCCAGACGCTCCTTGACGATCTCGGGCAGGTCCTGACGGTGCACCATCCCCAGGAGGATGGCATCCTCCAGGTCCCGGCCGATATAGCTGATGGTATCGGCCAACCGCACCACGCAGCCCTCCAGGGTCATGGGCTTGAGAGGCGCCCGCGGGTCTTCCTGTTTCCGGTCGATCTCCCGATAGAAATCGGCAAAACTCTTTTCCCGGTCCGGGGATAAGCGTTCCTGATGGATTTCGCCGTCGTGGCAGAGGATGCCGTCCAGGACCTGGAGGCTCAGGTTGAGGCCCCGGCCGCCCTTCTCGATTTTGTCCAGGAATCTGACCCCCTGGATGCTGTGCAGGAACGGGCCGATGCCATGTTCCTCACAGAGCTGCGACAGGATGGCCTCGCCGTCATGGCCGAAGGGCGGGTGGCCGATATCATGTCCCAGGGCAATGGCCTCCAAGAGATCTTCATTCAGACGCAGATAACGGCCGATGGTCCGGGAGATCTTGGACAGCAGCTGGACATGCAGCACCCGGTGGCTGATGTGTTCGTGGTCAATGAGGTAAAAAACCTGGGTCTTATCGATGTAGCGGGTGTAGGCCCGGGAATGGAGGATGCGGTCGGTGTCCACGGCAAAATTCTGCCGGTGGCCCAGGTCGATGCGCTCCTCATACTGCCGGCGGATGGCCTGCCGGCTCCTGGTGGCGTAGGGCGATAAGGCGTCATCCTCCTGGCGGTCCAGGCGGTCCCGCAGGGCCCGCAGATCAAAGGGCATGCTGCGTCTTCCCGCTACCTGGGTTTTACCAGATCATTGGGTTGGAAGGGACCGCCGCTTACCGCCACCGCCGCTACGGCGTTCTTCCCCAGGACTTCGGTGACCCGCAGTTCCCCTTTGGGCACATCATTGGTATAACCCAACAGGGCATTGGTCTGAGGGTTGCGGACCTCTTTGCCGGGCTGCACCACCTGCAGGATTTTGCCCGGCCTCACCCCGGTGTTGTTGCCGACGTTGACAAAGATCTTGTCTTTTTCCAAAAACTCGATGCGGCCGAACCACTCCAGGCTGCGGATCTCATTGCTCAGCAGGATGCTGCTGCGGTTGACCACCTTCTGGGACACGTCCGTCTTGGAGTCGCTGGGGGCGAATGGCTCCAGGACGGTCTTGACCTCCGAGCCGTTGAAGGTCTCATAGAGGCTCAGGGCCACGTAACCGGAGCTGTCCTTGTAACCGGGCGGAATGACCTGGGTGATAATCACCCCCTGGACGCCCAGGGCATTGCCCAGGGCCTGGATATTGCGACCGGTGCTGACTTTGCCGCCGATGATCTTGCCCTCGGCCTCTTTGGTGGCGGCCTCGGGGATGACCACCAGATCCTGTTGCCGGGCCAGATCGGCCCGCAGGTTGTTGGCCACGGTGAGATTCAGGCCCTCATAGCTTCTGGGGGTTTCCCGCAGGGCCGGGACTACCGCCACGGCCCGGCCACTGTAGGGACTGCGGGATTTAACCTTGGAGACAAAGAGATCGCCGCTGCGGCCCTGTTCCCTCAGGATGCGCTCCACTTCGGCCCGGACCATCTCCTGGACCTTTTCCGGGGGCACCCCGGCCAGGGATTTGTCCTTGCCGGTCCAGCGGTCCCGCCACTTGGCGATAACATCTCCCAATCCCCTGAATTCCTTGCCTTTTTCGTAATAGACATATTCCGGTTCCGCCGGATAGGTCAAATAATAAGGGTTTCGACCCCGGACATAAGTCTTGCCGTCAATGACCACCGTATCGCCGACGGCCTCGGGCGCGGTGGCGGCCTCCTTGGCCTCCCGGGCCACTTCCTCATCATCGGCGGTCTGCAAGCCGGTCCACTTTTTAATGGTGGTGCAACCCTGAAGAAACGCCGCCAACAAGACGAGCATGACCATAGCTACGGTCAATTTTTTCACAAGCGGAGACTGCATCCTTGACTCCTCGTCGCATCTGAAAATGACAATTTCCGGTCTGACTCTGTTGCTGCTGCCCTAGATCAGCCTTAAACGGGAAACTGGCTGGTAGTTTTCGACCCAAGGGATAATAATGCTCCCGGCCAATCGGCAATAAAAAAAAGCCCACAGGGATCATACCCCGTGGGCTTTCTGAAGTCAAGATGTTAGCTGTTTAGAACATATACCAGGCGTTGGCCATGATGGAGTGGTTTTCGCCGATTCTGGACGGGTTGCTCTGGTTGGCCGGCAGTTGGTTGTTCTGGCCGGCTGCCACATTGGAGGTGATCTGGAAATAATCGGTCCGCATGTAGGTATACTGCAGGGCGAACTTAACCGCCGGGACCGGACGATACCACTGGGTCACGCCAGCTCTCCAGTTGCTCTTGACCGGGTCGAAGCCGCTGGGGTTGGCATAGTAGAAGAAGCCCGGAGCTCCGGGATCACGCACGGTATTGAAGCCGAAGGCCTTTTCGAAACCGAAGTTGACGTTGGTGTAGATCTCTTCAGTCCAGTAATACTGCAGCTGAACATGGCCGCCATACCGTTTGATGAACTGCAGCTTGTAATCGGCGCTGTTGGCTACACCCGGGGTGAAACCGCTGAAGGTGTAGTAGCGGTCATTGGCCGCATAATCCAGCCGCCAAGCCGAGACGCCCTGGCCGATCCACCATTGATGGGCCAGACCCAAGGTTCCCGCCAAGCTCTTGGTGGTGGTGGGAATGATGGGGGTAAAGTTTTCAATGAGGACCAACCAGTGATTGGCATAGTCGGAGCTGGGGACATTCATCCGAGCTCTGGTCTGTTGCACGACAACCCAAGGATCCGCAGCACCAGGAGCGGCTGCCGGAGCGGCGGTGGCAATGGCGGGAGCGTTATAGTTGCTCTGCCCCAGGGTGAACCAGTTGTTGGCATTGACGGCCGAATTGGGAACCGCAACCCAAGCGGCGCCGACAGGATTCCAAGCATAGGTGGTCTGTCTGGTGTTATCAAAGGTGGTGGCACCGCTGCGGGTCCGCATATAGGCGGCGCCCAGGCCCACATAGAAGCCCCGGGGTTTGCCATACCAGGCAGCCTTGCCCCAGAGATCGGCCTCATAACGCAGTTTGGCCTCAACCATGGGGGTTTCGCTCAGCTCGCCTTCGTTGGGGTTGTTGGGATCGGTATTCAAACCCCAACGGCCGTTCTGACCGGCGGCGATGGCCAAAGAAGCATTGAATTCATCGGTGAATTTGTGGGTATACCGGACTTGAGGCAGACGCAGCTGGGTAGAGCCGTAGAGACAGTAGGCGCCACTGTCGGCGGTGTCAGGGATCAACTCGCTGTTGACCGACCAGAATTGACCGAAGAGGATTTCCCGGTCGGGCCAGTTGATCTTGAACATGGCGTGACGCAAACGCAGCCGGGCCTGGTTGAAGTAGTCTTGACCGGCCGCCATGGTGCCATCGAAGTCAACTTCGATGAAACCCGTCACCTTGCCACCCCACACTTCGGGACCCTTGATGGTGAAGTTGAAGCGGGTGGCGTTGGCGTTCATCTGGAAACGGCCATGGTAGGCGCTAAGAACATTATTACGGGTCACATAGTTGGATAAGGCATGACCCTGGGTATTCGTCGAGTTCCAGATGGCGTCCAAACGGATGTAGCCACCCAACTCGAATTCCGTTTTGGCCTGGGCGGTCAGCGGCAGGCAGACGAACACTGCCACCGCCAAGACCAGTAACCATGTCTTTTTCATTGTTCCCCCCTTAATTGATGTGATGGTTAACCTTTTTCCCCTTTCAGGTTAAAACGCAAAACTTCTTCAATTTTGATAGGTTGGTGGCTCCCCCTCCTTTCCCTGTCAAGTACACACGCCAAAACTATTCACTGCTTGGCGCTAATATAGGCCAATGGCCAAATTTTGTCAACAAAAAAAATACTTGAAAAATACGCTGACAATCTGCTTATCGGCGGCTCGGGGCATTAAGTTGAAAAATCTTGAAAAATCTCGGGAAAAAGCATATACTAAGGGCCAACTCCGGCGGATACCCGGGAATCCTTACCAAAGGAAGGTCGGGGGGCGAGGGAAAAGAGAATCAAGGTTGCCCCACGCCCCGGCCAGGTGAGTCGGGAGTATCGATCCGGAAAGACTGCCGGCCATGACCGGTGGGGCAGCCGCGCCGCCTGAAAATACAGGTTATGGCTTTCGGTTCATTCGGGCGGGCACGGAGGCCCGCCCCACTGAATCCAATTTTTCCGGGAACCAGAGCGCGGCGGGCACGGCCCGCCCTAGGAAGTCATCTTACTTTGAACCCGGAACCCATAAAGTTCGTAGTTCATAGTTCGTAGAGATTAGAGGGGAGTCCGTAGGGCCGGTATCCTTGCCTGCGCCGGCCCCCCGCATCAGAAAAATCAATTTCTGCTTTCCGGTTACCAGTTTCCGGAAGAGCTTTTCTTTTAGTGGGGCGGGCCTCCGTGCCCGCCCAAGTTAGCCAATGGCAGCGACCTGTATTTTCATAGTTCGCTGGTGATTTTATTAGTCATGGCAATTAGTTATAAATATCATCTGTGAACCATGAAAATTAAGGTTGGTCTCAGGGGGGCGGGGGCGGCAGGGATGCCGACCCTACGAACTGCCCTCTTACCTCTATGAACTACGAACCATGAACTGCGTTTTCTTGGTGAAGTATGGCAAAATTGTGGAGGCTCCTGCTCTTGGGAATTCTGGCCGTATTGCTGGCGCCGGGTCCGGCGGCGGCCCGGCCCAGTTTCGCCAAGCCGGTGTATCTGGACAGCCTCTTCCGGCAGGAAGCGCCGGTCAAACGGCCGGCTGGGGTTGTTCCGGAACCTCAGACCAGTCGGGTCCAGGTTTTTATCTTTAAAAAAGGGACGGTCTGGTGGCCGGCCAAGACCGGTGTTCCCGGGGGCCAGCAGCTCCTCGGGCCGGGCCTCCAGCGGCCTTTGGCGGCCGCCGATCCCCGTCTGGGCAAGATCATCGCGAAGTATGCCCAACAGCAGGGGCTGGACCCCAGGTTAGTGCAGACCGTCATCCGGCATGAATCAGGTTTTGATCCCGGGGCCATCTCCCCCAAGGGGGCCATGGGGCTGATGCAGCTCATGCCCGAGACCGCTGCCTTCCTGGGAGTGGAAGACCCCTTTGATGTGGAGCAGAATATCAAGGGCGGTATCCGCTTTTTGAAGATCTGCCTGAATCGCTTCGACCAGAACCTGCCCTTGGCTTTGGCGGCCTACAATGCCGGCCCCGGCCGGGTGGTGGAGCATCAGGGCATCCCCCCCATCAAAGAGACCCAGGAGTATGTCAAGAAGGTCGTCCAGGATTACAGCGGTCAGACCCTGGACCCGGCTCAGATCAAGCTCCAGGCCGCGGCGGCGCCGGCCATGGCCACCGAGCCGGTGGCCGGACCGGCCCTGGCCCCGTCAACCGCGGCCCCAGCCAGTCCTCCCATCCTGAATCTGCCCCTGTTTACCTTTCCGGCCTTGGATGTACCCAGGGGATTGATCATCCCTTGATTCAAGAAAACCCCCCGGCAGGCCGAAGGAGGAAAATAAGCGAGGCAATATGCCGAGAAATGGCGGAGTGGTGACCCCAACTAACCCAAGATCATCCCTGATCCTGGCCTGGCTGGGCTGGCTGCTGGGTCTGGGCCTCTGTGTGGTCCTCCTGCGGTTCGGTCCGGTCGGCGTGGATCTGAACAAGGTCCGTCCTCTCCCCGGCGGGCCGCCCGTCCCAACCGGCCACCCGGCCACCCGGCCTCCGAGCCTGCTGGCCGCCCCGGAGATCAATGCGATGGTGCCGACCCTGAACAACCGGGGGCAAGTGGTCGTGGCATCCGAGAGCAGCGCCGATCCCCTGGCGGCCTTCCGTCCGCCTCCAGCCAGATCGGGGGCACCGGCACCGGCAGGTCTGGCGCCCAATCCAGCTCCGGTGCAGCAGCAGATCGCCGCCAAACAGCAGGAGCTGCTGGATGAGGCGGCCTTTCAGGCGGCCCTGAAAAAATACGAGGCGGCCCTGGCCAGCCGTCCGGCTGCCAAACGGGGTGAACTGGTCCCTGCGGCCGGCTGGGGGCCGCTCATCAACAAATACGCCCGCCAGCACCAGGTTGATCCCCGGTTGGTCTGGGCGGTGATGCGCCACGAATCGGGCTTCAATCCCCAGGCGGTATCCCCCAAAGGGGCCATGGGGCTCATGCAGCTTATCCCCGGCACCGCCGCGCTCATGGGCGTCACTGATCCCTTCGACCCCGAGGAGAATATCCGGGGTGGGGTCCGCTACCTCCGCTATTGTTTAGACAGGTTCAACAATAATGTGGTCTTCGCCCTGGCGGCCTATAACGCCGGTCCTGACAATGTGGCCAAGTACCAGGGGTGCCCGCCCTTTGCCGAAACCCGCACCTATGTCCTCAAGGTAATGCGGGACTATACCGGCACCTGGATTGATCTTCCCCTGCCGCCCTCGCTGGCCCGGGCCGGCTCCGGCCCTGGGACGGGGCTGGATCGGGCCGGGGCGCCGACTACTGCCCCGGAGTCCTCGGGTTTAGCCTGGAAGATCGCCAAACCCACCTTCAAAGTGGCCAAGCCGACCTGGAAGATACCCCTGGCCGGCACCATCATGGCCAACCGTCTACCTGCGGAACTCCGTCAGCATCCGGAAGTAACCCGTCTCCTGGCCAAACAGGGGAACCGCCGGCCGTTGCCCTAAGAGTGTCGTCCTGCTGGGAATCCCGTCCCCAGCGCCCGGGTTATTGTTCCTCGGGGTCGGGCGGCAGAATGATTAAAGGGGCCGGTGGCGGCGTCTCGCCCTGGACCGGCAGCGTCCGTACGTGTATATCCATCTGGGGATAAGGAAACTCTATCCCCTTTTCCCGGAAGGTATCGAAGATGGCGGTGTGCAGTTCATGGGTGGCCGGGATCCGATCGGCCGGACTGCGCAGGAAGACAAAGATGGTAAAATCCAGCGAACTGTCCCCGTAGGCGCTGAAAAAGACCTGAGGCGGCGGCTCCGGTAAAACCCGGTGGTTCCGGCGGCAGATCTGATCCAGGATCCGGGTCACCTGTTGCACATCTGAACCATAGGCCACCCCGACTTTCAGGGTCAGACGGTTGGGGCCGCGGCCGTAAAAAGTCCAATTCAGGATCTTGCTGGACAACAGCTCCGAGTTGGGGATAATGAGGACGGACCGTTCCACGGTTTCAAAAACCGTGCTGCGCACCCGGATGGCTTTCACCGTGCCCCATTGCCCGTCAATGATTAGCAGGTCGCCGGCCTTGATGGGCCGTTCAATGAGGAGGATGAGGCCGCTGATAAAATTGTTGACGATGTTTTGCAGGCCGAAGCCGATGCCCACCCCGAGACCGCCGATGACGATGGCCAGGTTGGCGAAATTGATCCCCAAAAACCCCAGGGCCACCAGCACCCCCATGGTCATGAGAACGTAGTGCACGGTATTGGTGATGGTATGCTGAATTCCCAGATCCCAGTGCTGCCGTTGGAAGATGCCGCTTTCCAGGATCAACCGCAGGAAGTGGGAGAGCTTCCGGGCGAACCAGAGGCTGGCGCCGGCCAGGAAAATGGCCAAGGGCGAGAGGGTTACCGGCCCCAAGGTTGGCCCCAAAGAAAGGGCGGCGGCCATCCTTCTGATGCCCTGCAGGTCCACTCCCCAACTTAAAATGATACCGGTAAAGGTCAGCAGGACCGTGACGATGGCCAGGGCGTGGGCAAGCACCTGGTGCAGGTTTTCCAGAGTCCTGGTTTTCAGCCCCAGACTGGTGGCCAACAGGCCGTGGGGGCCGGTAAGGAAGGCATTGAGGTCGTCGCCCAACTGTTTGAGGAGCCAACCGCCGGCCAGCACCAGGGTGCTCAGGAAACCTGCCCCGGCCAGATAAATGGCCAGGTTCTGGAAGCCCAGGAGATCCACAATGACGATGGCGCTTAAACCCAGGAGGACCAGGATCCGGAGGGTGCGCAGGCAGCTTAGCCGGGGCCGGGGGGCTGTCTCCACCCCACCCAGCAGGAGGATTTCCAGGTGGGGGCGGCGGAGCAGCCAGATGAACCAGAAGATCATCACCAACAGGTAAAGCAGGACCGCGAAGTTATAACCCGACCCCTCCATACCCACCAGGCGCAGACACCAGAGGAGGTAATACCCTGCCAGCAGAGAGCTGAGGGTCAAAATACCATAGCGGTAATAAAAGCGGACGGTGGGGTCGGGAACCCTGACCATGCCTTGGTCGGGTTCTCCGGGGGCAAAGAGGGATCGGAGGAGGTGTCTGATCAGGCTGATGCCGGTGAGGACCAACAAACCCCCCAGGATGATCTGTGCCGCCGGATGGGCCAGAACCTGCATGACTTTCAGGCTCAGGGCCAGCCAGAGGATGAGGGCCAGGAGATAATAATTGTGGGCCAAGGCATTGATCAGGCCCATACTGAGCTTGAGGCTGAAGGTCTGGGCCTTGGTCGCCACATTCCGACGGAAGTCCCGGCTGGCCCGACGGAGCAGATGCATACTGTACAGCATCAGGACCAGAAAGATGCCCAGACCCAACAGCTCCCCACGATAGGTCCGCCAGAGGTCCAAGGCCGCCCCCGAGGTAATACTGGCCCACACCGACGCCAGCAGTTGTTGGGGCAGGGACCACCCGGCTTTCAGGACTTCCTGGGCCAGAGTGAAGATATCGGTGGGCTTTTGCCGTTCCAGGAGCTGTTGCCGGGCCTTCTCCGTCACGAAGGTCTCCAGCTGCAGGGAGAATTCCTCCAGGACTGCTTTCTCCTGGGTCAATAAGGCCACATGGGTCTGGATGGTCTTCTGGATTTCCTCCAGTCTGGCAATGGCCGCCTGGGCCAGGGTCTGATACTGCCGCCGCTGCTGTTCCAGGGCCCGCTGGGCCGGAGTCTTCGCCGCCGGAGGAGCAGCCTTTTCCAGGGCCGTTTTGCCAATGGCCTCTTGGAGCTCGGCCTGGATCTTGGCATATTTTTCCAGCTCCTGGTTCAGGACCTCAAGTTCTTTGGCCTTCTGGTCCACCAGCCGACGGTAGTATTGTTGCAATTCCCTGGCCTGTTCCATGGTGATCTTGTCCAGGGAGAGGGCGGTTTTATGGGTGCTCACCGCCACCGCCAGGGGCTGGGACTCGCCCTGGGCCTTGGCCAGCCGTTGCCGATGGTTCTCTTCCTGGTTGGTCAGCTCTTGAATCTGGTCCTGCAGAGTTTTGGTAATATCGTTGACCATATTGCCTTGGCTGAGGGCCGGCAGCGGCGTTACCGGCGGCGGGGTCTGCCCTGAAGCCAGGACCGGGAACATTAAAGGGAAAAGTAAGATCAGGGCCAGGCCCTGCCAGCAACGGGGAGAGGTGGATGCTACCAAGATACTTCCTTTCCTGATCCTTGATTGTGAATGAAAACAAGCCATAATTGAATCATGACCCGGAATATTCCAGCTGATCGGTGCTGGTGGATCTGGGTGGGGATGTTCAGCCCGCCCCGCTGCCAACGGTTTCCGGCTGGAACCGAGTCGGCGTCCATCCGGAAAGAAACCAGGTAGAGGGAGGCCCTGTAGGGGCAGGGCTCAGACCCGCCCCACAGGCAGGTCTTTTTATCTTCATCCATTGCCTGTGCCGGTTAGGGGCGTTTTCCGTAAGAAAATTATTAGGTATTCCCCAGGGAGGCAGAACCATTATATCATAAAGGGACAGATTGTTCCGGGAATCAGGGGTCTTTATGGATAACCTATCGTCAGTATTACAGGAATTATTTGCCCAACAGCGGTGGGATGAAGTAAAGGCCCTCCTCAGTCAAAAGAATCCCTCCGACCTGGCAGAGGTGCTGCCCTCCCTGCCCACTTCCGAGTATGCCCTCTTTTTCCGACTCTTGGAAAAGACCAAGGCCGTGGAGGTCTTTGAGAATCTAGAGATTGAAGATCAACAGAAGCTTCTGGCTGGCTTCCGGGATGAACAGGTCCGGGATCTGGTGGAGCACATGTCTCCCGACGACCGGGCCAACCTTCTGGACGAACTGCCGGCCCGGGTGGCCAAACGCCTCCTCAAGATGCTCAGCCCGGCGGAGCGGGAGGCCACCTCCCTGCTGTTGGGCTACAAAGAACACACCGCCGGTCGGATCATGACGCCGGAGTATATTTCTTTCAAGACCTATCTCCAGGTCAGCGAGGCCCTGGACAAGATCCGCCGCATCGGTCTGGACAAGGAGACGGTCTACTATTGTTATGTCATTGATGAGCAGCGGCGGCTTTTGGGCATGGTCTCCCTCAAGGACCTGGTTTTGGCCGATCCCGGGACGAAAATCGGCGATATCATGCTCCGGGAGGTCGTGGCGGTGCACACCGACGACGACCAGGAAGAGGTGGCCCGGCAGATCGGCAAATACGACCTTATCGCCATCCCGGTGGTGGACCGGGAAGAACGCCTGGTGGGCATCATCACCCATGACGATGTCATGGATATTATGGAAGAGGAGACCACCGAAGACATCTACCGTCTGGGTGCGGTGCCGGTCCAGGAGCAGAGTTATTTCCGGGCTCACATGCTCAGCGTGGCCACCCGGCGGGTGGGATGGCTGCTGGTCCTCCTCCTTACCAACACCATGACCGGGTCCATCATCATGGACCAGAATACCCTGATCCAGTCCGTGGTCGCCCTGGCCGCCTTCGTGCCGCTCCTCATCGGCAGCGGCGGCAATATCGGTTCCCAAACCTCCACGGTCATTGTCCGCGGCCTGGCCCTCCAGGAGGTGACCTTTGGCAATGCCGTCAAGGTTTTGCTGCGGGAGGTAGGCATCGGCTTGATCCTGGGGAGTTTTCTGGGGATGATCGTAATCTTCTGGTCGTATTGGCTCCAGGGCAACTGGCTGGTGGCCCTGGCCGTGGGGGTCAGTCTGGTGGTCATCTCCACCATGGCCACATTTTTCGGCGGCCTGTTGCCCCTCATCTTCGTGCGCCTGGGGATAGACCCGGCGGTGGTCTCGGCGCCGTTCATCTCCACCATGGTAGATGTCTTGGGAGTGTTTACTTATTTTCAGATTGCCCGGTTGATCCTGAATCTTTGAGGTAGCGGGTCAGGATCTCCCAGGCCCGGCCGGGGGAGGCCTGCTTGACCAGGGGGTAGAGCCGGGCGCAGTCGTCATAGGACAACCGCCTCATCAAGGCATTGAGGCGGAGTTCTTCATCCAGGTGGGGAGTGGGGGAATCGCTGGCCGGCAGTTCCTCTTTGCCCAACAATTTGATATAGACCAAACTGCGGGCTGCCCACAGGGCGGCTGTCTCCGGGGAGAGGGGGCGCCGGCCGAGATAGGCCAGGGTCAGTTCATCTCCGGGGCCGAAGACTCGAGGCCGGTGGTGGCGCTGCCGGGCCACTGCACCCAGGAGAAAATGGGGCCGTACTTTGCCCCGACCATCCAACACCCGCCGCAGCTCGCCGGGCAGGGCCAGGTGCATGTGGCCGGTCTCCACATAAACGGTCTCAAACCTGCCGGCCAGGCCGGCCAGGGCCTGGGCCCGCAGGGCATCCCGAACCCGGAAGCGGGCCGCATCCTGCCGGGCGAACTCCTGCACCGCCGCGATCACCTCTGGGAACGGCGCCTGCAGGCTCACCTCATAGAAACGTAGCAGCGCCGCCGTCGCCTGCCGTTCCACGTCATAGACCTCCCGCAGCTGCTCCTGGGACCTGACTTCCTCCGGGGTGACCTCCTGGGCAAAAAGTTCATGAATCGCCACCAGGCGCTCCAGGTAGGGTTCCACCTGGAGGATGGTCCGCCCCTGTTGCCACAGAACCCTCAGGAGGTCCACCTGCTGCCGGCTGAACTCCGGGAATTCGGCGTCCAGTTCCCAGAGATATTCCTCCACCGGCGCCGTCCCCTGCAAGACCAGGGGCAGGATAGGGGAGGGCGGTTCCTCCAGGACGATGGCCTGGTGTCGGGCCATGGCCGCCTGGGCGTAGGGCAGGGATTCCGGCCGATGGGTGGAGAAGCCGATGGTAAACAGGGTCGTGGTCACCGTTCCGGTGCCCCTGGCTTGCGGCCCTGCAGCCACATCACTTCATAGGTTACCGCCAAACCCTGGGGGCGGCGGAAGCAGCGCTCATAAGCCGCAGCCATGGCCGCCAGCAGGCGTCTGGCGAGGAAGCGGGGCCGGGTGGAGGTGGCGCCCATCCCCCGCACCGCCCGCAGGAAGGCCCACAGATCAGGATAGAACTCCTGCCAGACTTCCTGGCGCAGTTTCACCTCCCGGAAACCGGCGGTCTCCAGATAATCCTGCCAATCCCGACCGCTGACAAAATGCTGGGCGGGAATGTCCGGGACGGTCAGCTCCGGGTAGAGCAACCCGGCTTCCTGGAAACAGGCCGCCAATTCTTGAAAAGTCCGGGGTCCCAGAGTGGCGAAGGCCAGAAAACCGCCCGGCCTCAGGTGGCGGTAGTAACGGCAGCAGGCCGCCGCCGGTTGGCTGAACCACTGGAAGACCGCATTGCTGGTGATCAGGTCAAAGAGGCCGGGGACCTCCTGCTCGCCATCAGCCACCAGCCAGTCAATACCGGGGGCGGCCGCCAATTTTTCCCGGGCTGCCTCCACCACCGCCGGCGCTAAATCCAATGCCGTCAGGTGGGCGGCCGGGAAGACCTCACGCAGCAACCCGGTGAGATAACCGGTGCCGCAGCCGATCTCCAGGATGCGGGCCAAGGGGCGATCGGTCTCCTGGAGCAAACCCACCAACCGTTGCGCCAGACGCTGTTGCACCAAGGCATGGTGGTCGTATGAGGTTGCCTGGCGGTTAAAATTGTGCCCCAGCCGGTTTTTGTCAATCCGACCCGGCGTTGCCTCCGGTCCGTGCCAAACAACGGTTTCCACCTCTGCGTCGATAAGCGTCATATCGCCTTTCCTTCCCTTTTTCCCGGCCTTCAGCTTCCGGGTGCGCCTGCATTACAAGAGCAGCGCCGCCAGGAGCCGGTTGACCTCTTCACTCCGGCTGAACATGGGCACATGGCCGGCACCCGGCAGTACCACCAAACGAGCCGAGGGCAGTTTGTCCCGTAAATAGTGGGCATGAGCCACTGGCATGATGGCGTCGGCCTCCCCATGGATAACCACCAGGTGCTCGGCCGCTACTTCCCCCAAGACCGGGCGCAGGTCGGTCCGTTGCAGATAATCCAGACCCGAGGCCAGCCAGCCTGGGTCCGGCTCCGGGGGGGCAAGTTCCTGAAGTCGGTCCTGGCAGGACTTTTCCGGGGCGGCCAACAACCGTTGCCAAAAATCCTGCACCACCTGGACCGGTCGCGTCCCCAACTGCCGCCGCATACCCCGCACCACCGCTGTCGGCCAGCCGACGGCATAATCCGGCCGCCGACAGAAACTGACACAGGTGGCCATGAGTACCAGGGCCCGGGGCCGGAAACCCCGGGCACACACTTCCAAAGCCAACATCCCTCCCAGGGACCAGCCCACCAGGACGGTGGCGGCGGGCTCAAACCCCTGGAGGGCCTGCCACAGCCAGTCGGCCTGCCACTCCGGCAGATCAGGCGTCCAAAGCTGACCTGCCGCTGCTGCCAACGGGAGCTGAGAAGTCCAGATACGGCGGTCCGTGGCCCAGCCGTGCACCAAAATGAGATTGGGGGCAGTATTTTCCATTAATTCTTCAAGTGGGGCGGGCCTCCGTGCCCGCCCCCGTCGGTATCCATCGGGAAACGGTAACTAAACGCCGGGAGTATTGGCCAACGGTAATGGTTTCTTTATAGGGGCGTGGTTATCACGACCCTATGGGCGCTTTCCCTTCAGATCCCGAATTTGCGGATGCAGCCCAATCAGCCAAACTAACCGCAGTTACTTAATAAAAGTTACCCGGGAACCATGAAAATAAAGGTTGCTGCCTTGGGCTAACCTGGGCGGGCACGGAGGCCCGCCCCACTAAAAGAGAAGCTCTCCCGGAAATTGGAAACCAGCCAAACTAACCGCCCCTAATTAAAGTACCCGCGCACCATGAAAATAACGGTTGCTGCCTTGGGCTAACCTGGGCAGGCACGGAGGCCCGCCCCACTAAAAGAGAAGCTCTCCCGGAAATTGGAAACCAGCCAAACTAACTGCCGTTACTTAATAAAAGTTACCCGGGAACCATGAAAATAAAGGTTGCTGCCTTGGGCTAGCCTGGGCGGGCACGGAGGCCCGCCCCACTAAAAGAGAAGCTCTTCCGGAAACTGGAAACCATCTCATGGCGGGCACGGCCCGCCCTATGAGGCTATCCCCCTCGGAAACCGTATTATTTTCCGACCAGCCTGGGGCGGTAATATCTCATGGTCATCACCAAATTAAAGGCCGATGGCGTGTGTTAAAGCTGTCTCTCTTAAAACCGGCAGTTGACGACTGCACCCCGGTCCGGACCATTACCGGGGGGTGTCAGGCCGAATTGCCGGCCCGTGTGGACAACGGCCGCAGCAGCCTGTTGGAGGGCGGCGGGGTCATGGGCCGCGGACAACGACAACCGCAGTCGGGCCCCCCCCGGCGGGACCGTGGGGGGCCGGATGGCCACCGCCATGATACCCTGTTTTCGGAGTGCGGATGCATAATCCAAGGCTCGGGCATTGTCTCCCACCCACACAGGGATGATCTGGGTCTCGCTGGTCAAGGTGTCAAGCCCGCCGGCCGCCAAGCGGTGGCGGAAAAGTATCGCCTGTTCCTGGAGATAATCACGTCTGGCCGGTTCCTGGCAGACGATCTCCAGGGCTGCCAGCATGGCCCCCAGGACCGGCGGGGGCAGGGCCGTGGAGTAAATAAAGGAGCGGGCCCGGTTGTGGAGAAGCTCAATGAGGGGCGCCGACCCGGCGACGTAGGCCCCAAAACTGCCCAGAGCCTTGGAGAAGGTGCCCAGATGGATATCTATGGCCTCGGTCAATCCCAGGGCTTCGGCCAGACCGGCACCCCGGCGACCCAGGACGCCGGTGGCATGGGCTTCATCAATCATCAGCCAGGCGCCGTAGCGCTCTTTCAAGGCTGCCATCTCCTGCAGCGGAGCCAAATCGCCATCCACGGAGAAGACGCTGTCGGTGACAATGAGGAGCCGGCGGGCCTGACAGTGTTTCCGCAATAGGCTCTCCAACCGGTCCAGGTCCCGATGAGGGAAGCGGTAGAAGCTGGCCTCGGCCAGACGCATGCCGTCAATGATGCTGGCATGGTTCAGCTTATCGGAAAGGATGACATCACCTTTGCCCATAAGGGCCGCAATAACCCCCACATTGGCCATGTAGCCGGTATTGAACAGGACCGCCCGGGGGGTACCTTTGAAGGCGGCGACCGCCTCCTCCACTTCGCGGTGCAGGGCCAACGTGCCGACGATGAGCCGGGAGGCGGTGCTGCCTGCCCCCCAGCGGGCGGCCGCGGCCTGAGCAGCCGCAATCAGCCGGGGATCGGTGGCCAACCCCAGGTAATCATTGGCGGAGAGATTGAGCAGCACCTGCCCGTCCACCCTGACCCTCCCCCCAGGGAGCATCTCCTCCACCACCTGGAGGCGGCGCCGGAGGTGTTGGCCTTCCAACTCGGTCAACTCATGGGTTAAGGCCTCGGCGCAGGAATACCTTATCGGTGGCTCCTGTAGCCGCTCAGACCCGGGAAGGGGGACGCTCATGGTTCTTCCCTGCCCCTCCGTTCACTGAAAAACTCCCGCCAAGTCGGACTAGTAACCACCGGCTGCAAAGCCGCCCTCAGGGCGGCGGTGCCGGCCGGGGCCGTCACGTCGTCTATTATTGGTACCTTGGCCAAGATGGGGCGGCCGGTGATGGCGGCAATAACTTGGGGGTTGGTGCGGGCCGCCAGATTGGGCTCCTGGGGGTATCGGTTCAGGATCACCCCCACCACCGGCAGGCCGGCCTGTTCTAGGGTCTTTACCGTCATGACCGTGTGGTTGATGGTGCCCAGACCCGACCGGGCCACCACCAGCACCGGCAGGTTGAGCCAGCGGGCCAGGTCCAGGACCAGAAAGGTGTGGTCCAGCAAAGGCACATACAGCCCCCCGGCACCCTCCACCACCATGAACTCATAGCGGCTGGCCAGGTCGCGGTAAGCCTGGGCGATGACCTCCAGGTCAATCCGGACGTTGGCCTGGGCTGCGGCCACGGCCGGGGCCAGGGGCAGCTCCAGGGTGACCGGAGTCAAGAGGGAGAGGGGTTCGGCCAGCCCGGCCATGGCTTGGGCCAACCGGGCGTCGGTGGCGATCAAGCGACCGTTTTCCTGAGGGCAGCCGCTCTGGACCGCCTTAAAATAGACGGCATTGATCCCCTCGGCCCGCAGGGCAGCGGTCAGTCCGGCGGCAATGACGGTCTTCCCCACATCGGTATCCGTCCCGGTCACAAAGATGCCCCGGACCGCCGGTATGGTCGGCAGGGTCACGTTCATGGTTCCTCCCGTTGGGCCGTCAGCCCCAGATCGGCCAACATCTGCAGATCCTGGGCCGGGAGTTGGCCCTTGGTGGTGAGATAATCTCCCGTCATCAAGGCGTCGGCGCCGGCGGCAAAGACCAGGGGGGCCAGGGAACGGAGCGTCCCCAGCCGGCCGCCGGCAATGATCAGAGATTTGGTGGGAAAAAAGAGGCGAAAGGCCACAATGGTTTGCAGGGCTTCCAGGGGCGACAGAGGCTGCCGGGATGCCAGCGGCGTCCCGGGGATGGGTTGCAGAAAGTTCAGGGGGATGGCATCCACCTCCAGCTCCTGCAGAGTCTGGGCCATCTCGTATCGCTGGGCCACGCTCTCTCCCAAGCCGACGATGCCGCCGGCGCACACCGCCAGACCCGCCTCCCGGGCCCGGCGGATGGTGGCCAGCCGGTCACTGTAGGCGTGCGCCGTGGCAATCTCGGGGAAAAAGGAGGCGGCGGTCTCCACATTGTGATGGTAACGGTACACCCCCGCCGCGGCCAGGGCCTGGAGAAAGTCTTGGCTGACGATCCCCAAGGAGACACAGACCTTGAGGGGAGTGCTGCGGCGGATGGCGGCTACCGCGGCCAGGATAGTCTCCTGCTCCGCCGCCGTCATGATGCCGCGGCCCGAAGTCACGATACTGAAGCGGGCCGCGCCCAGGTCCGCGGCCCGTTCGGCTGCGGCCACCAGCTCTGCGGTGGACAGGAGCGGATATTTGGTGATGGGCGCCGTGGACCGCCGAGACTGGGCGCAAAAAGCGCAATCCTGGGGGCAATGTCCGGATTTGGCATTGATGATGACACACAGAGTCACGGCCCTGCCGGTGCGGGCTTCCCGCAGCCGGCTGGCCTGGGCCAACCACGGCCACAGGGCGGTAAAATCAAGACGGAAGATCTCCTGCCATTCCTGGAGCTGCACGCTGACTATCCCTTTCTACCCATGCCGGCAGCACTCCCGGCGAGAGGGCGGCTGATAACAATCCAAAGACTAGCCGTTATTCTATCAGTATCGTCAACTTTAGCAAATATCTAGAGTTGACAATTATCTGAGGATTTTCTTGTCAAACTATCTGTGACGCCTTATGTTAAGAGCAGTAAGGGAGGGAACCATTGAGTATCCCCAAATTCCTCTCATTAAGCCAAAAAGAAGGTTGATGTCCTGATGCCGACCCGGAAGCGACGCCTCTATGAAAATCATCCCGGCCTCAGCGCCCTGGTCTTGCTGCTGTTAGCCTTATCTTCCTGCGCCCCGGCCATCTCCCGGTCACTGCGCCAGCAGGCCGAGCCGGCCCTCAGTTTTGCCGCCCTCAGCAGTGATCCCGAGGCCTATCAGGGCAAGATCGTCATCCTCGGCGGCGTCATTGCCCAGACCACCCCGAAGCCGGGGCAGACGGAAATGGAAATTGTCCAAAAGCCCCTGGATTATTTCCAGGAACCCCAGGCCACAGATACCTCCCTGGGCCGCTTTCTGGTGGTGGCCGACCGGTTCTTGGACCCCCAGGTCTTCGGCAAAGACCGCAAGGTCACCATCGCCGGGGAGATCAAGGGGAGCGAAATCCGCAGATTGGGTGAAATGGACTACCGCTACCCCATTATTGCCGGGCAGGAGATCAAACTCTGGCCTCAGGCCCGGCCTGAATCCCCTCCTCAAGGCTGTGGCATTCCGATCTATTACTGTTGGGGGCCCTGGGGACCGAGGCCCTATTGGCTGAGGTAAGAACGGCCGCAGAACAGGAATGTTTTCCCCTGGAAGGGCCAGGCCCGGCCCTCAACCCCGGGTTATCAGGTGTCACCGGGTTTGCCGCAGCAGCATCAGATTATCCGGCTGGAGAAAAATTATCGTCCATCGGGAAACGGGCGGCATACTCGGGGGGTATGGCCCAAGGGCAAAGATTGGCAGGGGCGTGAGTTATCACGCCCCTGCAGGCTCTCCGGGCACAGGGGGAAAGGCTTGAGGCGAGGGAGCTTGGCAACGGCCCGTGAAACTCATTTGATTTTGAAGCTGCTCATAACATCTTTAGTAATATGTTCGTTGTTTTTTAATCCTTCTTTATTCATGCCAAAACTTAGATTATAAATCTTTCTCTTGTGTATAAAATAATAACTATAAATGATTTTATCGCTGTCTTCTTTAGATCGGGAAATCCTCTTGGTAAATTTAGCCGGGACTCCGCCGACTTCACTGTCTCCTGATTCCTCGATGGAGTCAGGAAAACGTTCAAGGACTGTGGCAAAAAAGGCCAGCAGCATGAGATCAGGGCGATAGTTAGAGAATTTTTTGTCTGTCACATCGAATTCTTCTTTCAGAAAAATGACCAGATACGATGAAGGAGAATCGCCGCCGGCAAATGCCACCCCTTTTTCAATGGTCACCCCGGGGATCTTTTTCACGTCAATAAATGAGGCCGGGATCCGAAAGGAAAAAGGCGGGAACACAACTTCCCTGGTCTTTTCGAGGGGGGGCGTTTTCTCCGTTCCTTGACCACCCATTTTCTGGATCATACCTAGGGTCGTATTCTCGAACTCAGCACTGTCGGGATCAATATCATAGATGATGAAATATTCTGACAACAGTAACGTAGCTCGTATTGATAAGCTTCCCATGACTACTTCATCCATAGTTTTCTGCAAAGATTGATTATTTTGATAGAACTCAATGTCATTGCTGAGGGCCTGGGAAAATTTAAAGATACCTTTGTTTCGATAATTGATTCTAATGGCATTGTCCTGCCGAACAATTTCCCAGGTCTCGGTTTTTTTCATCAGATTAGGCAATTGGATGAGGCCCATGGTATTTTTGTTTATCAGATTGACGTCTTCCTTACCAGTAATGATAACAGCGATAATATCTTCGGGGAGGGGCATCTGATAGGAAATGGTAAGGATGTTCTTCTTGGCCATATTCACCTTGACATTTTTTAAAGGGATTTGAAACATATTTATAGAATTAGCCAAAGAGGAGGGATCCTTTTCATCGACAACGGTTAACGAAATAAATAGGTTACCGTCCCCTTGAAGATAGGCATTCAAAAGGTTCGTAACGGCCTGACGGACCTCTGGCGGCACATTGTTGGCAAAAGACGGGGTGACAGTTCGAGAGCGGCTGTCAGGGTCTGCCGATCCTGCCGCAGCTGCGGCCCAAGTCGGGGTTGGAGCCATCACCCCCCAGACCGTCAGGAAGGGGGAGAAGGCCACATAACCTATTAACAGCAACAGAAATAAACAATGCATGGTACCCTCCCGCTTCCAGAAATAGTCCAAAGGGTTAGTTGGCATGATCTGGTAAATTTGGACCGACCCAGTCCAATATTCGGTTCCGTCAATCGGTATGTTCAATAAGTTTAACGGTTTCCTGGCCTCGGGGCGACCTGGCCACCCGCACGCCGACGTAATCGAACCGCAGGTGCGAAGCGAACCGGCGTCGGTAAGAGGTGGAGCACTGGGCTGCGGGAGTATTGAAGGCCCCTCCCCGCATGACCCGTAGGGCATACTCCTGAGCAAGGTCCTCCCGGCCGTCGGTGCTGCTGTAAGGATATGGCTGGTAGCGGGAACTGGTCCATTCCCAGACATTTCCCGCCAAGTTATGGATTCCCCAAGGATTGGGGGGGAAGCTGTGTACCGGGGCGGGAGCTTCCGGATGTCCACTCCGCCCCTCGTCGCGGCAGTTGGCCAATTCTCTTGTCAGTTGGCCGGTGGCGGTGCCGAAACGGTGGCGGCGTCCTGCCGCCGCGGCATACTCCCATTCGGCCTCGGTGGGCAGGCGCAATCCAGCCCATTGGCAATATTTTTTCGCCTCCTTCCAGGTAAGGCCGAGGACCGGCAGATCCGGGCTATTCAGAGTCGGATCATCCCAAAACGGTGGGTTAGGGTGGTTCGTGGCGGCGAGGAAACGGCCATATTGGGCGTTGCTGACCTCGAACTTCCCCAGCCAGAAACCGGCCACCGTAACGTTGTGAACGGGTTTCTCATCCTGGTCACCGTCTTCGGACCCCATGGTAAACTCACCGCCGGGAATCCATACCAGGATGGAGCCGTCCACCGGATTCACCCAGGTATCGCCGGGCTGCGGATCAGCGGGAGGTTCTCCGTTGACCTCAGGCAGAACCGCCGGCGGACTGGTAAGGATCAGGAGGGCAAAAGCCCAGGAGAAGAGCAGCAGAGGCTTGCGCATACCAAACTCTCGGGTTGGGGGCGCTTCCCGGAAAAGGGGCCGTTCCCAGGCAGCGGTCGAAGGGATTGCCCGGCTTCTCTCCCGGTCAGCCGGTCGGCCGGCCGAGAGGCCGAGCCTTGGCCGGTTTTCCTCCGGGGCGAGGTTTCTTGACGCCCGGTTTCTCGTTGGTGGCGGTGGCCGTCCAATCCCGGACGGTCCCCCAATCATCGTTGACGATCACGGTGCCGGCGGCGGTCCGGCCCTCAAAGAACCCCCAGAAAGTATGAGGTTGATCATGGAGGGAGACCTCGAACCGCAGGCTTTGACCCCAGGTATAGAGGGCGGTTACCGGTATCTCCCTGTTAGTAATGCAGGTTGCCGTCAGATGGCCATTCTGGTCCGCCAATTGCAGCCGCAGGCCCTGAGAGGCCTGGCCTTGCCGGGGGATTATTTTTAGTTGCCAACTACCTGCCAGGGTGGAGGGACGCCGGCTGGCGGTCCAGGGGTATTTCCCGGCTTGGGGGCCGTTGAGCCATGTCTGGGTCCCGGTGATGGTATCGCCGTTGACGACGCCTTCATAGATAATATCAACGGGGCCTTCTTGGACAGGAAGGGTGGCGTTGAACTTCAGGTTTCTCCCCTGGAGGCTGACCTCCGAAATAGGGTGAGGGGGGTCGGCGGCCAAGCGGATGGCTCCGGTAACCTCCTGAAAATCCTGATCTAGACGGAGGGTGGCAAGCATCTTCCCCTGTTTGCTTTCGGTCTGCCATTGCCAGGTGCCGCCTGCCGCCGCCGGCATCATCCAGGCATAAATCTTGCCGTTGCGGGCCTTGTCGTGGCGGACCAGCTTGTCCGGCTCCCACTCGCCCATATCGAAGGCGTGAGAGACCACCATGGCGCCGGGCTTTAAATATCGGAACAACCGGGGGCGGAGGGCGAGATTGATCTTGGGGAGGAGATAAATGGTGACGGCATCGGCGGCGGCAAGATCCACTTCCCTGATATCAGCCAGCTTGAACTCCACCAAATGGGCGACGCCGGCATAGCGGGCATTATCGTGGGCCTCCCGCAGACGCTGGGGATCAATGTCCACTCCCACGCCCCGGGCGCCGTAAAGTTGCGCCGCCGCAATCACGATGCGGCCGTCGCCACAACCCAGATCGAATAGTAGATGGCCGGGCCCGATCTGGGTGAGCCGAAGCATCTCGGCCACCACTTCCGGATGGGTAGTCTCGTAGGGGACATCCAGGTTCGGCAGCGGTTCATCCGCCAGACCCACCGCAGTGGTGACAAGCAGCACCCACAGGCAGAAGAGTAGATCAGTTTTTTTTGGCATGTCAAGGGCGTTATCACGGGGCGGCATAAGCGCCGGAGGAGCAGCGGCCCGGCCGTCCGATCAAAATCCGGCAGAGCTGCCCCGGGGGCCGGCAAGGTTTTCAGCTCCCGGCCTCCCTGGGCGCAACCGTTTCAGACCTGAAAACCGCCTGAGAATAACACAGCAGCAGGGCGCTGCCGCTCCTTACCATTGGGGCGGCTTCCGGGCAGCTGACCTCAGGGCCAGGTCTGGCCATAATCCCCGGCACTGACCTTTTTCGCCTGGGTAGAGGCCGGCTGCCCTAAAAACAGCCAGGCTTCCTTCACATCCCCCTCCATGTTGCCGAAGGCAGCCTCAAAATAAAACTCGCCGGCCGCCTTGGAACCCGCCCCGGTGGAGGTCTTCTGCCACATGGGGCAACCTGGGTGTTTGGACTGGGTGATGTGCAGACTCCGGTCATCATCGATATTTTTACTGAAATTGGAGATGCCGTCGCAGGGCGCCACATCATAACCATTTTTATGATTGTAGTGGAGGGTCAGATCCGCCGTGGCAATGGTCAGCCCTTCATTGGCAGGTTTGGTTACCTTGACGGTGACAATGGCGATATAATGGGGAGGTTTGTCCTTCTCCTCTTTGACAGTCCACCTGCCGTCCTGATAATTGACCTGCTTCACCAATCGGATTTTGACTATTTCCAGCTTTATCTTGCCCAGCGGCAGATAGGCCGGTTGCGCCCACGCCGGCTGGCACAACAGTAAGCCCAGGACCAACAGCACCACCGCCAGGCACGACCTGGTTATCACCGAACACCGCGTTGATTTCGGGAAACATCTCCGGCAACTCCTCATCGTCTTCCCTCCAGTAAGAAGCGTTGTTCAACCTGAGGATCAGGCGCTCCCAAGCTCCTGGACTCGGTTCGGCGCACTGGCCTTAATCATACCCGCCTCGGGTTAAGGTGCGTCTATTGATAGCACGCATCGGTGATCAAGATCAATAAAAATTTTATCTGATAAATATTTTTAAAAATTATTATATTTTCCGGATGGTTTTGGGGTAAAGCCTGGAGCCGTGATAAGCATTGGTTCAGGATGATAACATCCCTTCTTGCCACCGTCTGTTATTGCAGGTTGAGGGGATCTACATCCATGAGCAAGGTGGTGCCGGCGCCGAGCTTGGTTGGGGCCAGGGTCGGCAACCGTTCCAGTACCGTGGCCAGGGGTTGGCGGCCGTAGCTTTTCAGCAGGATGTGCCAGCGGTAATACTCCTTCAGGCGGAAGCGGGGGGCCGGGGCCGGCCCCAGGAGCCGGACATGGGCCGACAGTCCGGCCTGGATGATTATTTTCCGGAGCTTTTGGGCCGCGGCCGCGGCGGCCTTGGCGGCCTGGTCGACATTTTTGTTCTGCAGGGTCAGGAGGGCCAGCCGGGTGAAGGGAGGGTAGCCCAACTCCTGCCGGGCGGCCAGCTCCGTCTGATAAAAAGCCTGGTAATCCTGGTTCAGGGTGGCCTGCAGGGCCGGATGTTCCGGGTGGAAGGTCTGGATAAAGACCTGACCGGGGTTATCGCCCCGGCCGGCCCGACCGGCCACCTGGGTGAGAAGCTGAAACGTCCGCTCGCCGGCGTGGTATTCGGGAAAATAGAGGCTCAAATCGGCCATGACCACGCCCACCAGGGTCACCTGGGGGAAGTCATGCCCCTTGGTGATCATCTGGGTGCCGATGAGGATGTCCAGACGGTGCTGGCGCAGGTCTGTCAAAATGGCCTGGGCCTTGCGGGCGGTGGTGGCCGTGTCCCGATCCAGGCGGCCGATGCGGGCCTGGGGGAAGAGGGCCTGGACCTCCTTCTCCAGGCGTTCGGTGCCCAGGCCGTGGTGTTTCAGGGCCGCGGACTGACACTGGGGGCAGAGTTCGGGGATATCCTCCTGGTAGCCGCAATAGTGGCAGCGCAGGCGGCCCTCCCGGCGGTGCAGGGTCAGGGTGACACTGCAGGCGGGGCATTGCCGGATATGGCCGCAGAAGAGACAGAAATAAACATTGGCATAGCCCCGGCGGTTCAGGAAGAGGAGGGCCTGTTCGCCCCGGGCCAGGGTCTCCCGCAGGGCCAGGCGCAGGGGCGCAGTCAGGACGGCCCGGCGCCGTCCCTCCCGATATTGCCGTAGATCGATGAGGTGGATCTGGGGCAGGGGTTGGGGCGTCACCCGCTGCGGCAGGCTGAGATAGTGATACTTTCCCCGTTGGGCGTGATAAAAAGTGGTGATGGCGGGGGTGGCGGAGCCCAGAACCACGGCGGCCCCCGTCAGATGGCCCCGATACAGGGCCGCGTCCCGGGCCTGATAAGGCAGCCCTCCCTCGTTTTTATAGGCCGGATCGTGCTCCTCGTCCACGATGATCAGCCCCAGGTCGGGCACGGGGGCAAAAACGGCTGATCTGGCCCCCACCACAATCTGCATCTGCCCTTGGGCCAAGCGCCGCCATTGATCCAGGCGGGCCCCCGGAGATAGGCCGCTGTGCAGCAGGGCCACGCGGTGGCCGAAGCGGGCCTGGAAGGCCTGGGCCACCGGATCGGTGAGGGCGATCTCAGGGAGCAGCACCAACACTCCCCGCCCCCCGGCCAGGGCCGCGGCCGCGGCCTGCAGATAGACCTCAGTCTTGCCGCTGGCCGTGACCCCATGCAATAGAAAAGGAGAGAAAGTCTGCCGGGCCAGGGATTCCTGGATGGCCTGCACGGCCTGCTCCTGGGCACTGCTGAGCACCACAGGGGCTGCCAGGTTGTCCAAAGGCGGCGGGATCAGCGCCGCCCGAGGTCGGGGCCGGGCGCTCAGGGCCACATACCCCTGCTGCACCAGACGGCGCAGCACCGCCTGGGGTTGGGGGATTTCCTGGGCCAACTCCCGGAGGGGGCAGCTGCCCTGCCGGGCCAGCACGGCCACAATGGCTGCGGCCTTGGAGCCGGGACGGGCCGGGATGGCACCGGGATCAACGTCTGGCGAGAGCTCAACCCAACGCTCCTGGGGGGGAGCTTGACCTCGGGGCGGGTCCGGGATGGCCGTCTGCAGCACCTCGCCCAGGGGATGGTGATAATATTGGGCCAGCCAGCGATAAAAGGCCAGGAGAGGGGCGTCGAAGCGGGGCACCGGATCGAGGATGGCCAGGACCTCTTTGAGGATCACCGGCGGTACTTCCTCAGCCGGCCCCAGGAGATAACCCACCAACCGCCGCCGGCCCACCGGTACCAGGACGGCTTGCCCGGGCCGGGCCGCGGCGGCCAGCTCCCCGGGCAACCGGTAGGTCAGGGGCTGAGCCAGGGGCAGGGGCACAGCCACCGCTACCAGGGGGCCGAGGGAGCTGGGGGCGGTTTGATTCTGGTCGGCCGGCGGCTGAAGCATCACGGGAAGAGGGAAAAGGGAAAAGGGAAAAGGGAAGGGGAGGGAGGCGGGGGATAAGAAGCACGTCTCGAGGTTTGCACCCTGACCGTCACCCCCATTGCCGCTCCCCCCTGAACTTTCACCCTTGACCCCCCTTAAAAAGTGGTCGTCCGGATGCCAAAGATGTCCTGGTAAGCGATGGTCAGGACGCACAGGGTATAAGGAAAGGTGACCAACAGCCCCAGCCCCAGGGCCAGCAGGCCGGCGATGTTGATGAGGCCCAGGATCAGGAGAAAGCCAAAGACCTCGAAGAAGCGCCGATGCACCGTCTTGCGGCTCAACTCCATGGCCGGCCAGAAGTCCAGCCGGCGGTCGATGATCAGCCAAGTGGTAAACACATAGCCCACCATCAGATAGATACCCGGCAGGATCAGGAGCATCAGACCGACGCTGATGAAGATGGAAGAGACGACGCTGTAGAGCAGCAGCGGCAGGATGTAGGCAAAACCCCTGGTAAAATCATTGACCTCAGTAGGTTGACCGAGGCGCAGCTTCATAGCCACAATGAGGAAACCGGCCCACAGCGGCGGCCCCACCACATAGGTCAGGACTTGGCCCAGGCCGGGGAGCTTATTCAGGGCCAGGACCACGATCATGGCCACGACGCTGAAGCCGATGAAGCCCACGGCATTCTGTTTAAACAGTTCCCAGCCGGCCTTCAGGTAATAGCCCGTCTGGATATGGTAGTCAGGGATAGCATCTTCCAATCTGATGAGCGTCTCCTCGGGCATGGCCAGACTCCTTGGCAGTGGTTAGTGGTCAGTGATCAGTGGTCAGCAAATTTCCTTAGTGGGGCGGGCCTCCGTGCCCGCCCAAGTTAGCCCAAGGCCACAGCCTTTATTTCCATGGTTCGCGGGTGAATTATTTTAGTCATGGCAATTAGTTGTTAGTCGGTCTCCGTCCGGGCAGTCCTTTCTTCCCTCTCCCCGCTTGCGAGGAGCGGGTTAGGATGAGGGACGCTAACTTTATTATGCCAAATTGTTATATAAAAATAACCCTGCTTTGCACCCGGCATTGCCCCAAGCAATGGCAGTTTCCGGATAGACACTAGTTCGGAGTTGATAATGGTCAGTGGTTTAAACCTTTTTTCTTGCCGTGCACCTTTTCCTGACACCGCTCATTATTTCTCGCTGACCGGCAGGAGAGACAGCAAAATTTGAGGAAATATGTATACTATACACGAGCGCAATCTTTGGGGCGAGGGGCGCCGGTTAATTTTTTACCACCAGCGGCCGGCAATAAGTTCGCCCAAGCAGGACTGCCGGAGGAAAAGGGACTTCAGCAAAGTCTCTGGTAATCTGCTCTCTCATGGGTGAGAGAAAAGGACGATTATTATCTTTCCTTTTGATTCATTATCTTCTTGAGAATTCAAGCAGGTCTAATCTTCTTCAGCCAGTTTTTTAGCGGCTATCAGTAGATAGCCATCTATTCGACACCCGGTTTGCTGCAATTGATCCAGGAGCGGGGACACCTTGGCTAAATGCCCTGCTTTTTTGGCCAACAAGATGAGGCCAATGGTGCCCACTACCTTGATGTTCAGTGCTAGGGCGCAGTTTCTGGCGGCCCGATCGTCAATCACAGCGGCAAAGTTAGGATTAGTATAAGCCCATTGTAAAACTTCGGTTTCATCCTGCCCCAAATCCCAGGCCGCAATAAAAGGCTGAATCCTTTCTATCTCAACAATAGTATCGGCTCCATAGGTATGTAACCACTGCCTGGCCGGATCGGTTTCCGGCCCTCGGAAGATTTATGCCGCCACTCCGCGGGGAATCACCGCTTTGTCTGCTAATTTCTCGATAAGGGTCAACTGGTCAATTTTTGCCAGAGAAATCAGCGGGGAAGCATTGAAAACAAGCTTCCTAGACATGTGATATTTCCTGGGCAAGCTCTTCAGGGGTGGTTTGAAAGGGGGAAACCTGAAATTCCCGCAGGGCCTCGAAGAATTCCTGCCGGGTCAAGCCGGCCAGTTCGGCTGCCTTGGCTTGCGAAATGCGGCCTAACTCATACCACTTAACCGCTGCGGCCAGACGCAGTTCCTTGACAAATTCTCCGGGACTGGTGCGTAAAATGGAAAAGGCACTTTCCGGCAGATCAATGATTACCTGGATACCCATGGTTCGCCTCCACTCATCTTAGTGAAATGTTACCATAGAACTTCGCCAAGAGAAATGATCCCAGCCTGAAAAATTTTTGGATGATAGGCATTTCTCAACACGCCATTACCTGCCCTCCACCAGGGCAATGTCCGCTGGGGTGAGGTCGTAGAGTTCATAGACCAGGAAGTCGATCTCCTAGTCCATGGCCTCAAGGCGCCAGCGCAACTGCTCCCGGTTCTGGGGCAGACTGGCCGCGACCGTCTCAAGGCGGGAAAGGCCATTGCCTCTATCAGGGGCGCATGTATGCCTTGGTTGGACGAGATGCTTACCGATCTCGGTTTTCCAGGGTGGTGGAGTGGTTGAGCAGTTTTATTATCAACAGGAGTAACAAAACTAAACTATCACCCCTTCCCTGGAGATCCAGGCGACTGGTGGGGGACGGACCGGCTCTCGGCTTTTCCTGGTTCGGAGCCGTCCGGTGTGGCTATGGCCGGGGAGAGAAAATCGAGACTGTAGCTCCGCCCACGCGTTGCTTCGGTCGAGCTTGAGGTCCGCTCATGGCATGATGCCAGAACCGGGAATGTAGCGGCAGCCAAGAGGAGGAAACTTTTCCTGGGTGACCTCTATCCACGTGTTTTTTCAATTGCCGGAGATAACCAGGGCGCTATATAGTTGAGGAGCCGATGCGCAGAAACTGTTTTTTGGCAAAAGATATTTTATGGATATGATATCAATTACCAAGAAAATAAGGTTTCCGGTTTCCGGAAGAGCTTCTCTTTTAGTGGGGCGGGCCTCTGTGCCCGCCCAAGGTAGCCACTGGCAGCGACCTTTATTTTCATGGTTCGCGGCTGACTTTTATAAGTCATTGCAAATACGAAGAAAATAAGGTTTCCGGTTTCCAGTTTCCGGAAGAGTTTCTTTCTTAGTGGGGCGGGCCTCCGTGCCCGCCCAAGTTAGCCAATGGCAGCGATCTGTATTTTCATGGTTCGCGGCTGACTTTTGTAAGTCATGGCAATTAGTTAATGGCCGGCTGTTGGTGATTCAGGTATTTATCGGATAACAACCGGCGACCGGATCATCCCGTCACGAGGGAAAGGATTGCAGAGATGCAAGGAGCTAAATTTACGGTATGCTTATTAGTGATATCGGCTCTGGCGGCAATTACCCTGGCGCCAGGCTGGGGCTGGGGCCAGACGGCTGGCTGGCAACGTGACTGTAACGCAGCAACCGAGGCCCATCCGGCCTTGGCCAAAGATGACTCTGAGAAGAGGATATTACGTGTTCTCAGGGAAATTGAGGGCCCCATCGTGGACGAGGTGCACGGGAGACTCCTGCGGATTCTGGTCGAGTCCACGGGGGCCAGGAATGTCGTAGAAATCGGCACTGGGCCCGGCTACTCGGCCCTCTGGTTGTGCCTGGGTCTTAAAGCAACGGGAGGCAAGCTGATTACCCACGAAATACAGCATAGACGGGTTCTAGAGGCCAGAGCTAACTTCAAACGGGCTGGGGTCGAGGACATGGTTACGGTAGTTGTGGGCAACGCCCACCGAACGATCAGCCAACTGAAGGAGCCCATTGATATACTTTTTCTGGATGCCGAGGGGGGTAACCTGGATTATTTCAACCAGCTTCTGCCCCTGGTCCGTCCGGGTGGATTGATCCTGGCTGATAATGTGAGCAAGCCCAAGCCCGACCCCCGGTTCATCAAAGCCATCACGAGCAACCCCAACCTGGAGACGATTTTCTTGAATATGCGAGCCCAAGGGATCAGCGTAACCCTCAAGAAAAAATAAGCAACCGGGCACAGGGCCAATGACCTGGCGAGTTTTGGGCCGGTTCCCACCAAACGGCAAGAAATCAATGCCTTGCAAAATGAACTTCACTTGCCGTGCCCGACTTTTCATCTCCAAAACCCACAGTTTTATCCGCAAGCCGACATGGGCCGCGGGCTGGCGGCACCAGCGACATGATCATAGGTAAGGGGGGCGTTCAAGCAGCCGCTGCTATCGGCAAAATAAAAATAACGTGGAAAAGTTGCCCCTCCCTCTCTTTTTCCCTCTCCCTCCTTCTCTCCACCGTCGGGGTTGTGGGGCGGTGTTGTCGGGCAATGCTGTCTGCCTACCATACCCTGGCCAGCCACCACTAATTTCTTACAAGTAGGTTAAAAATCGCATGTTTGCCTTCAAGACGTTAGAACGAAGACTGATCGTTCTCCTGTTGGTGCCGGTAACCCTGTTTTTGTTAATCATCGGGGCATTCGGCTACCATTACATCCAGAGTATTTTATTTAAGGAATGGGAGGAGATTGCCATTTTGCGCCTGGAGCGGGCCGCCCACCAGTTGGATATGCGCCTGCACGGGCAGAGGCAATGGATGGAGACCTTTGCCCGGGCAGGACAGGACCCCCGGGGAGAGGAAATTCAACGCTGGCTGTTGGCGCAGATCAAGGTCCAGCCCGGCGTCAGCCAGATAAAGTTGACCGGGGAGGAGGCAACAAGGATCGGGAACCACGAACGTATCCCGGGTCGAACTGCAGGCATCTCGTCCATCAGCTACTTCTATCCGACGGATAAGAAAACCGTGGGGTTACGCGGAGAATTGCTGGATCGGGCCGGGAGGCCATCAGGCCGTCTCGAGGTTCTCTTAAATTACGATTACCTTATCCAGGATATCCTCACCGAGGGTTGGATGGTTGCCCAGATGGCCTGCCTGGTAAACCAGGAGGGATATTACCTGGCCCATAGCAGTTCCGCCATGCAGGCCCGGCACTGTCTGGGGGAGACCCGGGATCCATTGGAGCTGGCCATGCTCAAGGCCATGCAGGAAAAAGATTACGGCACTGTTATGGGGGCAGGCTACCGTCCGGATCAGGTGATCGGCTTCTACAGGCTGCATGCCGCACCCTGGGTCATCATGCTGCACGCCCGAGGCAGCGAGATCCTGGCTCCCATTTTGCGCTTTCGTCTCTTTTATCTGGCAGGTGGCTTCCTGTGTCTGATCACCATCCTGTTTCTTATCCGTCTGGGGTTGCGACCGGTGGTCAGCGCCATCCACGGTATTGCAGCCAAGGCAGTTCAGGTGGCGCGCGGTGATTACGGCGACCCCTTGCCGGTGGCCAGTCAGGATGAAATCGGCCGTTTGACCCAAAGTTTCAATGAGATGGTAACGGGGTTAAAAGAACGGGATTTTATCACCAATACCTTCGGGCGCTATGTGGATCAAGAAATCGCCCGGGAGCTTCTCCGGAAGCCGGAAGCGTCCCGTTTGGGGGGAGAAAAACGGGAGGTGGTCATCCTGTTTGCCGATGTCCGCGGCTTCACTCCTTTGGCTGAAACCCTGAGCCCCGAAGCCACCATCCACTTGATTAATCGCCACTTCGCCAAGATGATTGAAGTGATTCAGGCACATCGCGGCATTATTGTGGACTTTTTAGGAGACGCAATCCTGGCCTTTTTCGATCCCCTGGATGGCCCCATGGAGCCGGTGGTGCGGCTGGCCATCGATTGCGCCCTGAAGATGCAAGCGGTCGTGGCAGCTCAAAACCTGGCCGAACCCGGATCACCATCACTGACCATTGGCATCGGTCTCCATGCCGGGGAGGTTGTGGTCGGGAACATCGGCTCTGAGCAGCGGGCCAAGTACGGCATTATCGGCGCCTCAGTGAATCTGACCCACCGCATTCAGGGGCAGGCCCAAGGAGGCGAGGTGGTGGTTTCTGAAACGGTGTGGCAGCACGCCGACAGGCCCCTGACGGTGGCCAGAACCTTTGAGACCAAACTCAAAGGCATCGCTCACCCGGTGACACTCTACGTGCTGGAGAGCATGGGGGAGGCCCCGTGAAAAACCAAGAGAAATGTGGCCTGCAAATGGACCCTGTCGGTCGCTTGCAGATCCGAGAAGGAGAGGCAGCCCCCTGAACATAACCGGGTTGCCTACTAATTTCCGCTCGCTCCCTAAATAAGCTTGGGAAGGCAGGGATCTCTTACCCCCGGCACTCTCTTAATATTATCTACCTAGTTCTTATCCGGAAACTTCGGACGCACCGGTGACAAAGCGTTGGAGGACTTGATAAATCAAGCCCCTACAATGGGCAGGCCTTTCAAATTGGGCCTTTCCGAACGGGCACTACCTATATTAAAACACCTTTTTTCTCATATCGTGCAGCGGCGTCGAACCTGCATGTCGGACGGGTAAGCACGTGATAAGGCGGAATCGATGTTTTTTATCCCTAAATTGAGCGATTCCAATTTTCACAGAGAACGAATGGACAGGGGGCGGGCAAAATCCAGCAGCCGTTGTTGGCCGCTGGCCACCGGCCGACACAGGATGGCCCGCCAGAAGGTATGCCAGCTCCCCCGTCGGTTGCCGCAATCCAGGTATTCCCAGGCCTGCCGGCGGTTCTGCTCACGGTGCCATGGAGCCTTCGGGGCCTTTTCTGACAACATCTTGATATCATAATAAATATTTCCACTGCCAATGACCCCGAGGCCCAGAGCCTGAAACGCCGGCAGGAGCTTCTGGTCAAAAAAGCCGGCATCCATGCGGATGATGATGGGAATCTCCGCCCCGCAGTGTTTTCGGATAAACTTGACGATATGGCTGACCATCGTGGTTGCTGTGCTTGCTGCCGCCCCGAAACACCGCGTCGATAATGTGACGCCCCCAGGTCAACTTCTGGTAAGTAGGTTCGAAGCCATGACGCTGCTGGGCTTCGTCGTTATCCATGACCATCGTGTCCAAGCCCAGCTCTATGACCGCGGGTTGGCGCCGACGCAGCCGCCAGAGGAACAGCTGTGGCAGCAGGGTCCGGAACAGCCAGAGGCGATACCAGGAAAAGGCATGAAAAAACCTGGGGAGCCGTCTCGATGGTGGTGGCATTGGCGTTTTTTGGCGAGCCCATTCCGCCTGTGGCGCAGGCGGCGGCCCACGAGCTGGCCGAAAGCTGTGATATCTTGCTCACCATCGGCGCCTCGGGAGAGGTGCTCCGGCCAATTTCATCCCCCATGGGGCCAAACGCCGCGGGGCGGTGATTGTGGAAAACAATCTGGAGTTCAACCAGCCCACTAATTTGGTCAGCGATTACCTCCTCCAGGGGGCGACCGGGCGCTTGTGGCCCCAGGTGCTGGAGGCCCTCCGGCGACAGATCAACTGAGCTCCACCCCCCTGATTGAATGAGGGGAGATTAACGCGCCAATTTTTTAGCTTGACTTAAAGCCGCCCCAGCCTCGGCCATCTTTCCCTGCTGCCGGTAGGCCTCCGCCAGATTAAAGTAGAAAACCGCCTGATGGGGATTGATCCGAATGGCGGTGTGAAACAACTCCACGGCCTCGTCAAGTTTGCCCCGATAGGCATAGGAAATGGCCAGGTTGTTGTAGGCGTGGGAATAATTGGGGGAAATTTCGATGGTTTTCTTGAACATTTCGCCGGCTTGGGCGTAGCGCCCCTGGAGATTCAAGGCCATGCCCAAGTGGTTGTAAGCCATATAATTTTTTTCGGTGACTTCAAGGGCATGACGGCAGAGGGTTTCCGAGTTCTGCCAATAGCCGGCCTGCAACCAGGTGGTATAAACGCAGGCGGCGAGAAGGGTTACGCCACCGGCGGCTAAGGCGGTTTTGAGGCGAGGCTTCCAGGCCGCCGCCTCTTTGGCCCCCCAGGCCAGCATGATGAACAAACCGATATACGGCACATAGGTATAGCGGTCGGCCATGGCCTGGCCCCCCACCTGCACCAGGCCGATGACCGGCACCAAGGTGCCCAAAAACCAGAGCCAGCCCACGGACAGGTAAGGGCGCCGGCGTGCCTCATGGATAACAACCGCCGAGCTGGCTGCCAGGATCACCGCCGCCCCCAGGGCCTGCCACCAGGGATTGGGGGTCAGGGGGTAAAAGAAGGCCATGGGCCAAGGCCAAAACATTTTGATGATATATTTGACATAGGACACCAAGGCGTTGGCCAGCCGTTCGGTGAGGGGCAGACCGGCCAGGGACATCACGGCGCCGCCGGCCTTTTGAGCCATGAGGGTGATGAGGCAGGAGGCCGCGGTAAGGGCCAAGAGGGGGAGCTTCTCCACCAACAGAGGCCAATAACGTTGACGACCGGGCCTGGGGTCAGGTTTTTGCCGCCTTTTCCGGCCATAATCAGGCCTAGCTGAGGGGATCCGGTTAAGTGGCCACCAGTCCAAAAGGAGCAGGACAAAAGGTAGAGTGACCAGCATGGGTTTGGCCATGAGCCCCAAGGCGAACAGCAAAAGAATCGGCAGGTAGCGCTTCAGGGAAGGGGCCGTCACATACCAAGCGTAGGCCCACATGGTGGCCAGCCACAGGCAGGTGCTGAGCACGTCTTTTCTTTCCGCCACCCAGGCCACCGACTCCACATGCATGGGGTGCAGGGCGAAGAGGGCCGCCACCAGGGCGCTGGGCCAGACATCTTGAGTGAAGCGGGCCAAAAACAGGAACAACAGAAGCGTATTGGCGATATGGAAGGCAAGGTTGGTGAGATGGTGGCCGCCGGGCTTCAGGCCGAAAAGGTGACAATCCCACTGGTGGCAGAGCCAGGTGAGAGGATGCCAGTTGGCTGCGTGGAAAGCACTAAAGGCCCATTTCACTCCTGCCCGGGAGAGCCCTACCCGCACCATGGGATTGTCATAGACGTACATATCGTCGTCACAGGTGACGAACTCGAAGTCCTTGACCTGGAGGTAGGCGAGGAGGACGGCGCCGGCCAGGGCCAAGCAAAGGAGGAAACGCAGGACACCCGGATGACGCAAACAGGTTACATCAGGCGGGCTCATGGTCTCAAGGTAGGCGGTCTTTTTTACTGGGTTTTTTCAGCGACAGCACCAGGAAGACCATGGCTACCAGATAAAGCCCCCAGGCAAACACACCCGGAGGGGTATAGTCCACCGGGCCTGAGAGCCTAAGTATATCCACGCAACCTTCCAAAGATCCCATAAATTACCTTTCTTGTCATCACGTTTTGTTATTTTTCCATTGGAAAAACAGACACCAGGAAGGTTCAGGCCTTAAAAAACGCCTCGACTGTAATTCCGGCCTGTCTTAAAACGGCTTGCAAAGTTTCTTGGGGAAGGATTCCGGGTTGATCGGGAATCCCAGTGTATCTGTCAATACCAGGATTATACCAGATTTCCTGACTGCCGGCAGCCAGTGGGTCAAAGGCCGCCCCCGTTTTTATAAATTTCCGGATGACATCACGATATCATAATTATATATACCCACCTTAATTGTGAGCAAGCCGAAACCTTACAGGCGAGGCGGTCAGAGAAGCTCACTGAGGCGCCTCACCGTGTGAGGTCTTTTCCGTTTATAAGGATGTGACCTTAGCCCAGGTTTACCAAACCACCCCTATTTAGGTAACATATGTTCATAGATGCTATTTTCACAAAGGTACTATTTTTTATTTCCTGAGACTATATTTAAGTCATGTTCATCCGCACGGCCTACAAAAAGAACCGGGGCTCAGGGCAGGTCTATAGCTATCAGCAGCTCGTCGAGTCGGTGCGGACGCCCCGGGGGCCGCGGCAGCGGATCCTTCTGAATCTGGGGACCCTGGAGATCCCCCCGGCCCAATGGAAAGAGCTGGCCAATCACATCGAGGCCATTTATCTGGGCCAGCAGGAGCTCTATCCGGCGGCGCTCCAGCTGGAGTCCCTGGCCCAACAATATGCCGCCCGGCTGCGGCAGCAGGAGTTCAGCCGGGCGGCGGTGGCGGCCGCGGCGGCTCAGTGGGAGACGGTGGACCTGGCCACCCTGAGCCCCGGGGCCTGCCGCACCGTGGGCGGCGAAGCCGTGGCTTGGCAGGCCTGGCAAGACCTGGGATTAGCAAATATTCTCAAGGAGATAGGCTTCACTGAGCCTCAGATTCAGCAAGCCGCCCTCCTGGTCATCGGCCGCCTGTTGCATCCGGGCCGCGAGCGGGAAACCGCCGCCTGGGCCAAAGAGATGAGCGCCCGGGAGGAAATCTTGGGGGCGGACTTTAAAAATCTGTCCAATAATACCCTCTATCGTCTGGCCGATCTCCTGGTGGCACACCAAGCCGAGATCGAAGCGGGCCTGGCCCGGGAGGCCCGGGAGCTCTTCTCTCTGGGAGAAAAGATCATTCTCTACGACCTGACCAACACCTACCTGGCCGGGCGGGTTGAGGCCAGCGAACTCGGTCAACGGGGCCACTCCCAGGAGAAACGAAGCAATCGGCCGCTGCTCACCCTGGCCCTGGTGCTGGACGGCGACGGCTTCCCCAAGGCCTCCCCTTTCCCGGCAATGTCAGTGAACCCAGTACCTGGCTGGAAATGCTCCAAAACCTGAGGGCGGAGTTGGCCTCCAACCCGACATTATTCCAGAGAGTTTCGACAGTGGTCATTGATGCCGGGATGGCCAGCGCCGCCAACTTGGCGGCCATGCAAGAAGCAGGGTTTTCTTACCTCGCCGTCAGTCGCAGCCGGCCACCGGAAATACCCGCCGAGGGGATGTTGGTCAGCAAAGAGACCGACGCCACCACCATCCAGGTGCAACGGCTCAACCAGGACGGCGAGGTGATCCTCTGTTGCCAGAGTTCGGCCTGGGCTCGCCAGGAGGCCGAGATGCGGACCCGCAGGCAACAACACTTCGAAGAGGGTCTGGAAAAACTGGCCGCTGGCCTCACTAAACCCCGGGGCACCAAGAGTTATGCCAAGGTCAGGGAGCGGCTGGGCCGCCTCCGGGCCAAGGGCCTGTCCTACCGCTGGCAGACCAGCCGCGCCCGCCTGGCCATCCAGATGCGGGTCACGGTCGCCATCACCAATGACCAAGGAGAACGGCTTGCCATCCGGCAGACCACCGACCCGGAACCCTTCCACCTGGAAATCTACCGCGCCCTGGGTCTTCCCCCCAAACCACTGCAAACCAAACGACTGCGGGTCTGACAAGATGTAGTGACCATAAATCTCCTGCAAACAACCTAACAACCTGATATGGCAGATTTAATTTTTTCTGGGTGGTAAACTTGGGTTAGCCATACTCCGCGGTAAATAATCTGGTGCCGTCGGTGCCGCACATGAATTTGGAGGCATGATTGATGATCTCTACGGAAAAATGTCACGACTTTAGGTGAGTATTATAAATAATGTAGTATAATAAATCCTTAAAGATATAAGCATCCGGAGAACCGGCAAAGACGAACAGTTATTGGCATAACGATGTCCCCTGCAGCGAACCCTCGGCTGCATTTTGGTATCTCCTGGGAAGGATAAGGAGGGTCATAAGAATTTTTGATTTCGCGGCCACAATGATATCAGACAAGCATATGGGTGGTGGCTTGCCTTTTTCATTTTTTTTCATGATGGAAAAACTGTGCTTGTTTCGCTAACCTGGTATCAGAGGTTTAAAACAGAGGTGAGAGGTGATCTGCGGCCAAAAGCTGGTATTGGTGCTGCCCGCCTATAATGCCGCCAAAACCCTGGAGCGCACCATCCTGGACATCCCTCCCCGCGTGGTGGACGAAATCCTTCTGGTGGACGACTACTCTCAGGATGATACGGTGAGGATCGCTCAAAAACTAGGCCTGCGGATTTTCCTGCACCCCCGCAATTTGGGGTATGGCCGGAACCAGAAGACTTGTTATGCCGAAGCCTTGAAATTGGGCGCCGACATCGTGGTCATGCTCCACCCCGACTATCAGTACTCCCCCAAAATCCTGCCTGCCTTGGCCGGTTTGGTGGCCAGCGGTGAATATGATCTGGCCATCGCCTCCCGCATCCTGGGGGGCAAGGCCTGCCAAGGCGGCATGCCGGTGTACAAGTATCTGGCCAACCGCCTCCTCACCCTGATTCAGAACCTGCTTCTGGGCGCCAAGCTGTCGGAATATCACACCGGCTACCGGGCCTTTTCCCGGCGGGTGTTGGCCACGTTGCCCCTTATGGAAAACTCTGACGATTTTATCTTTGATAATCAATTGCTGGCCCAGGCCCTGTTTTTTGGCTTTCGCTTGGGCGAAGTCTCCTGCCCGACGCGCTACTTCCCGGAAGCTTCCTCCATTAACTTCCGGAGCAGTCTTATATATGGTCTGGGGGTGTTGGTGACTTCCCTCAAGTTCTTCCTTCAGCGGCGGGGCTGGGGGAACTTCCGAATTTTTTCCCCACACGGCCGGCGCTTAATGCCGGACGCCCAAACCCGCCGGCCATGACATTGGGTTATTTGGGGCAACTATCGTCAGGAGATACTAAAGCGCCTCATTGAATGGTGGATTTTGGAAATGTGGGTGCCCGCCCAGCAGGAAGCGTTGCCCCATAACCGCGGTAATGTGGCGCTTACTTTTCCCACCTCAGCCTCGCCGAGTCAAGGTTGGGGGTGAATTATTAACCCCTAAATTGAGCGATTTCCATCTTCACAGAGAACGAGTTGATCTTGGCCTGTTTCCATAAAGGTCAAAAAGCCTGGGAATCTCCAGATAACCGCCCGGGATGGGCGAAACCGCGGTCAACTTGGGTAAGAATACGTCCCGGCTGTCCCGTTTCCGGTGGCTTGGCGCCCCTCGAGACGGTTATCCGGGCAGAGGAGTCCACGGGCGCAGCACGAAACGCCAAAAGTATGATGATGGTAGGTAACGCTATCCGGCCCTCAGGCCCAGGCAAACAGGGATGGCGTGTTGCTGCGAGCCCAGAGCCGGTCAAACTGCACCTGCGCCATGGTGGCCTCGGTCACCTTGAGGATCACCCGGCCGGCAGGCCGCACCATCTTAGCGGCAATATCAATCACCTGCCGCCGCAGGGTGGTGGCGTAGGCTTCCAGAGGCACCACCTCTTGGCAGACATCCTCTTTGAAGCACTCAAGAAGGCATGAAAAAACCTTTTGACCGCGCGGGAAGACAGCAGGTCCTCGGGCGCCGTCTCGATGGTGGCGGCATAGCCGCCGTCCCGCTTCAAGGTATCGAAATAGACCAGATGCCGGCTGGTGCCGTCCAACCAGAAACAGAAAATCTGTTTGAACCTTGCCGCCACAGGTTGCCCCTTGGCATTTTTACGGATGGAGCCGAATGGGCTGGTCAGATAAGCATAAATGTTTATCTTGTTGAGGTATCTAACCAAAAGACTCAAATTGCCTCTGCTTGACAACGTCTCAGAGGTTGTTTCAACTCTATTGATAGTATTACTCGTATTACTTTTATCAGCCATTGGAATACCGTGATAACCTCTCACCCGTTGGGTTTGGCGGAGTAAGATCCTTGATACTTTTATGCTAAATATTATCAATAGGTTATCAGATATTCTGCTATCTTTCAAGATAAATATCGATCAAGTTAGGTAAGTATCATCTACCGGACGGCAGTGAGATCTAGCCGAGACGCAGAGGCCCAAGGAGAAAATATAAGGGGCTGTGGTTAGTAACCACAACCCCTTTGCTTTCATGGTAGGCGGTGAAGGATTTGAACCTTCGACTTCCACCGTGTGAGGATGGCACTCTACCCCTGAGTTAACCGCCCCTGTGGATTATAGATGTAACAGACCTTCCCATCTTTGGCAAGAGGAATTTTGACGGCGGGCAGCGGTCCGGCCGACTTTTTCGCTCCTGTCGCGGTCCAGAGTGGGATGGTTGACCTCAAGAGCGTGACGGTAAGCGGGCCGGGCGATTGCCGAAGCAACCGGGGGTCTGACCCTCCCAGACCGGGATGCCGTTATCGTCCCGCAGCCGGTAACTGCCGTTGCCGTCTTTAATAGAGGTTGCCAGGATTACCTCCCCCTGCCGGGTGGAGACTTGACCGCCGGTAATAGTCAGAGTTTGGCCGACTTGCGGCCGGAAGTTCTGCCGGGCCAGGAATTCCGCCGGTCCCAGGTGGACCACCGAAGTCCCCTGAGGAGTTTTCACGTAGGCGATCAGGGTCTTGCGGTTATTTACCGCCTGGCGGCCCTGGCGGGTGATAGTATCCAGGCGCTCGACCTGACCTTGGAAGGTAACAATTTTATGGGGATCGAACCTCCTTTTCAATTGGGCCTCGGCAACGCTGACCATGGCTGGCAGCGCGGCCAGGAGGGCCAACAGGAGCCAAAATTTGGTGGCAGTCTTCATGGGTGGTTCTCCGGAAAAATCAAGCTGCTGCTCTTAGTTGGAGGGTGGATTGTTCGGGGGTGCCGGGGTGTTGGGGGTGTTGAGACAACTGCCGTCCCGCCGCCGCAATTGTTGGCCCTGGCCTTGACCTGCCCGTCGGCCTTGACCCTGGCGGTAAGCAGGCGCTCCGGTCTGATCTGCCGGGGTCTGCACACAGACACCCCGCCCGGCCCCTTGGCCGCGGCCGTAAGGTTGGGCCGAGGCGAAGTCAACGCTGCCCCAGACCAGGACGGTGGTTAAAGCCATGATGCTGAGAAGCCATTGGTTTTTCTTCATGATAAAATCTCCTTAACAGGTTGGATGAGGATGGGTTGGAACCCATCCGGTTAGCGGGTTTGCCTGCCCCACCGGGGGCCGGCTGCTCCCCGCCCTTGGGGATGTTCTCCCGGGGGTTGGCAGAAACGTGGGTCGCACAGTCTCCGCCGAACTTGTTCCATCAGGACCTCTTGCTGGTCAGGCCGCAGATTCTCCTTGACTGTCAGGAGAAAACGGGCCATCTCCTGTTCGAGGGCATTTTGCAAGTTATTAATGACCGTGATCTGGGCGGCCACCTCCGCCTCTTGGGGGTGAGCCTGGTTGAGGAGTTCCACCAATTTCTGCCGCTCCACGGCGATCTGTCGTCGCAGGGCTGTTAGCTGCTGCCGGTGGCCGGGGAAATGCTGCTCCAGCAATCCCCGTTGCTGCTCGTCCAGGTTTAAGGAGTGGAGGAGCCGCAGGAAACCCAGGCCGGGGCGGTCCGGCGGCGTGGGCGGATGGGACCAGCGGCCGTAAACCAAGGCACCGATGGTCCCCAGATTCAGGGCCAGAGAAAAAATGACGAGATAGAGGAGCCAGTTGCGTTTCATGAGCCGTTGCCGTTTTCCAAATCAGTGCTGGCCAACAGGGCGTTCAGGGAATGAGATGGGGTGGCCTCAAAGCCCTCCCAGACAGCCTCGCCGGCTTCCGTCTGCAGGGCCACCACGGACTGGTGCACTGCCAGACCGAGCTGACCGCCCAAGAAGATGCCCACCAGCAGAGAAGCCGCCAAGGCCAGGTTCTGCCACCAGGACGGGCGCCGGCCAGGCAGGCGGGCCAGCACCCGGGCGGCCAGATCGGCCGGGACGGTCACCGGTTCTGCCAGAAGGTCGTCCCAGAGGCGTTCCATAATCTGGAACTCCCGGCGACAGGCCTCGCAATGGGCCAGATGCCGGGTAACCGCAGCCTGCTTTTCAGCCGGGAGCTCTCCGTCCAGATATGTTGACAAGAGGTCCTGTATCTCTTGACATTCCATGGTATCTTTCCCTCGCCTTCTGTATGTGAAAACAGTTGGGGGAAGCGAATCCGGCGCGAGGTGCAGAAATTATTTCTTCTCCAGAACTACGGCAGCCAAATCCCTGGCCTGGGCCAATAGTTGGGTCTGCTGCTTGATATCCCCCGGGGCTCCCAACCCACAGCCCCGCAGCAGGTGATTGGGACCGAACCCCAGCCATTTCAGGAAGAACTCGTAGCGGCTGAAGATGTCGGCAAACTGCGTTTCGTCGGGATTCCCCTGGGTGAGAAACACCACCCACTGCTTACCGGCCGGCAGACGGCTGGCAAAATCGGGGGTGAGGTAGGCATAGAAGCGATCCAGGGCCAGCTTCAACTGGCCGGAGAGATCGCCGAAATAGACCGGCGAGGCGAACACCACCACGTCGGCCGTGGAGATGGCCTCGTAAACCGCAGTCATATCATCTTCCAGGACGCAGGCCTCGGCTTTGGTCTTGCAGCCCATGCAGGCCTGACACCCTTGATACGACATCTTATTCAAATGATACCTTTCCACCGCTGCTCCCCGCTGTTCACAAGCTTCTAAAAAGGCCTGGGCCAACAGGGTGCTGTTGCCCTGGGAGCGGGGGCTGCCGAAAAGTGCTATGATCTTCATAGGATTACCTCATGTCATCGTCAGCGCTGATTTATTCGTGTAATTACCAAGAAAATAAAGTTCGTAGTTCATAGTTCGTAGAGGTTAGAGGGGAGTCCGTAGGGCCGGCATCCTTGCCGGCCCAACCCCCGCATCAGAAAAATCGGTTTATGGCCGGTTTTCGGAAGAGCTTCTCTTTCAGGCTCTCTTATAGTGGGGCGGGCCTCCGTGCCCGCCCAAGTTAGCCAATGGCAGCGACCTGTATTTTCATGGTTTGCGGGTGACTTTTATAAGTCATGGCAATTACCTTCCTTACCGGTGGTGCACCGACACCCCTGAAGAGGCCGGAGGCGCAAGCGCCGGAAGCGGATCTATTTCTGCCTACTGCCCCTGCCAGCTGCCAGGGTAACGGGTCGTTCTCCTGCTGAGAAGGTGTAAACCAGGGGCGGCCAAAAAGCAAGGGGGGAATAGATCCCCCCCAGCTGATGGAGTTAAGCGGCGGCGCCGAGGTCAGCCCCGGCGGCTGGCAATGTTATCTATAGATCCGGGCGGCGTTCAGCAGTTTCTGCCGATTCTGTTGGTATCTATCTTTGCTATCCTTGGCAAACGCACTGAACTCCCGCTGCATATTCATTTGATAGGAATTGTAGTTAGAATTCACCTCTTTGCTCAGGCGTTCTTCTTGAAGTTTCCGGGCGGCGAAATAGGCCGACAGCCATTGTTGCTCTTTGCCCGGAGGACAGCCATGCTTCCGAGCAAAATTTATGGCGGAGGAATAACTTCCCGCCGCGATCGTCTCGTTGTTTTTATAGTCTCTATAGAGGTTGTCAATGGTGGATTGCTGCAAGTCGGCGTAACCGCCGGAGACATCTTTATGGATGGTTGAAACGCCTTTACCCACGACGGCTTTGCCGACGGTGATAACGGCACCGGCAAAGGGACCGTAGGTTACCATGTCTTTGGCGGCCGAGGTCACTTTGACTTCGGGTTCCCCGGCTGCTTGGATAAGGCTGCCCACCGTTGAGGGCATCGGCACCTGGCCGTTGACGGCTTGGGTGGCCACGTGGATGGCGGTATCATTGGCGATGGCATCCACGGCCCCTTTGAGCTGGGGATCCTGATCAGGCGGCGGCAAGGGATTTCTCTTTTCTTTTTCAAACCATTCCCGGAGCTCTTTTTCCCTGGCAGTCTCCGGCTTCTTTTCGACCTTCTCCTTGGGCTTTTCCGGCTTCTTGGTTTCCGGCGCCTTCTCCACTTTTGGGGGCACGGCGGGTTCCGGGGCGGGGGCCGGTTCCTGGACGGACGGCGGTTCCACCGGTTTGTACTCGGGCGGGATCTTGCCGGCGTTTACCTGACTAATCTTGGCCTCGGCGTCTTTCTCGGCCCTTTTGATGGCTTCTTTGTGCTTGTTAATATACCGATCAAGTTCTTCATCGGAAATGGTCGAGGTGCCCTCTCTTTTCATCCTTTCATAATTGCTGATGGCCTCCCGATGGCCTTTGATGGTTTTCTCCTTCTCAGTATTGATCCGGGAGATGGCTTCTTGTTTTTCCTTCTCCTGTTTTTCTTTTTCCTGGTCCTCTTCCGACGGCCCGGGTACCAGGCCCCCAAAGGGGGTATAAGATCTGGCGCAGCCGCGGGCCATATCGCAACCCTGCGGCCCCAGGTCAAAGGGTACTGTATCCCGGCTGGCAGGGGGGGGCGGTACCGAACTGTCATGCAGGATTACCTTCTTTTCCACCCCCTCGGTGGCCCAGAGCTGGGAGAGGATGCCGGCCAGGGAGACGGCCAGAAATAAAAGCAACAGTCGCAGGATATTTTTAACCATAGGATATTCTCCTCTGATCTATTATTGTTAAATAATTAGATGAATCAATAAATTAATATTTAAAGGCTAAATACATGGATATGGTATATCTATCGTATTCGTACCATTTAATATTGGAGTTGTTGCGCAAGTAGCTGAAATTCGCCTGGAGCGACCAGTGAGGTAGGAAGGTGTAAATAAATTGGACTCCGCCCGTGACGCCGTGATCCTCCCTTCTGGGGAAGGGCTTATTGAAGGACAGCCAGACAGGATTGATACTCTTATGGTTGTCAAACCAGGGATTGGTGAAATATTGATTATAAAGATCGAAATATAACCTGCCGGTAACTTGGGAGACAATCGGGAAAAAGCTGGATATTGTGATGCGATATCCATTGTAATCCCAGTTGCTCCCGGAGTCGAAATTTTTATCATAGGTAAAACGCGCCTGAATATAGGCATTGCGCTTTTCGTTGAGGAATAGGTAACCACCGATAAATGTTTGGAAATTCTTGCTGCTGGGATTGTCCTGGTTGGCGACGATGGGGGTAAAATAATAACGCCGTTCGAACCCGGCGGAAATCTCGGCCATAATCATGTTCGTGACCATCTGATAATAAACCGGGCGGGCGGTATAAAAGACCCGATACTTGTCGGAGCCGATGTCTAGATAATTATAGTTCAGAAGGACGGTCAACTGTCCGGAATTGTTAAAAACCCGCCAGATAGGGGTCAGCGTGAAATTGTTGCTGAAATAATCAAACTGACCCAACCGAAAATGGAAATTCTGATTCAAGGAGTATTGGGCCAACAGACTGAGATCGGAGATTATGGGCAGGTTATAGCCCAGCAACAGGTTCTGTTCGTAGAAAAAGTCCCCCTTGCCATACCCTAATCGGGTAGTATCCTCATCCTGGATGGAGGGGCGGGAGGGCACGTTGGAGTCAAAGCCCAATCCCGCGGAAGCCTCCAGTTGGATAGGGATGCTTTTGTCAGCGGCTCCATAGGCGAGAGAACCGCCGGTCAGGGTCAAGACGAAAACGACCCCCCACAAGAACAGTCTACGGTTTAGCATATTTCCTCCCCCTTTGTTGGATTGCCAGTATCTCCGACCGGACGAACCTCTCCCCTCCGGCCAGGATCCGTTGCCGAACAATATTATTTTATTATGATAATTTGAGATGAGAAAAGTTTAATACAGACTTTAAAAAATTTATCTTATTATGATCCTGCCACCAATGCTAGAGTTTATAATGATGAAAGATACTTAGCCGTTAAGGAAATTAAAGTGATTTTTTATCTCTTATTACCACAGAGTAAATCAAGTGGTCAAGGATTTTTAAGGGAGTCTTGTAACTTTTTGTTGCCGTTATTAATAGGTGAATATTACTTGGATGGCGGCGTCGGCATGGCGGTTGAGAAGGTCGTAGGCGGCCGGCGCCTGGCTTAAAGGCAGGGTGTGGGTAATGAGGGAGGCGGGTCTAAGCTCCTGGAGCAGTCGCCAGGCCTCCTCCCACCGCCGGGCTCGGCTCCAGCGGCCGGTGAGGGCTGGGGAGATGGTGCTTACCTGGCTGCTCAGGAGGCGGACGCGGCTGCGGTGGAAGACGCCTCCCAGGTGGAGAGGGGCGGTCTTGCGGCCGTACCAGGAGCCGATGACGATCCGGCCATGGAAGCCGGCTATGGCAATGGCCTGATCCAGGGCCGGGGGCTGTCCGGAAACTTCGTAGACCAGATCAGCGCCGGGATAGTGGCGGCCATGGGGCAGCAGCGCCCGCAGGCGGGCGATCACGTCCGGATGGGTGGGGTCCAGGCTGGCGGTGGCCCCCACTGTCTCGGAGGCCAGACGGCGGCGGGGATGGGGGTCCAAGGTGAGGAGCGTCGCCAGGGGGAGGCGAGCCAAGAGGGCGGTTAACAACAGGCCGATGATTCCTTGACCAAAGACCACCACCTGTTCCCCCAGGAGGGGGGCGCCGTCATGTACCAGGGTCACCGCAGTTTCCATATTGGGGATGAGGGTGGCCAACTCCGGGGTGAGGCCCTGGGGGACCGGTGACAATTCCTCAACATCAGCCACAAAATGGCTCTCGTGGGGATGAAAGGCAAAGACCAGCAGGTCTTGCCAATGACCGGGTACCCCTGAACCCAGAGCTGCAACCCGGCCCACGGCCGCATAGCCGTATTTCATGGGATACCGAAATGTTCCGGCCAGGGCCGGGATGGTGGCATCCACCGGCACTTCGGTGGGAAACAGATTGTTATAGAGGAGCAATTCGGTGCCCGGGCTGACGGCCGAGGCCACCGTTTCCACCAACACCTGTCCGGGGCCGGGTTCAGGGAGGGGCTCCTCCCGGACCACCACCTGTCCGGGACCGTCAAAATAAAGGGCCTGTCGCAAGGATTAATCCTGCCATTCCGGTTGGCCTCGCACTACCAGATCAACGCCGATCTGTTGATAGGTAACCTGGGTCAGGCGCGGCAACCCGTTGGGGTGGGGGAGGTGCCGGACCTCCAGAACCCGGACGCCTCCTACCAGAACCGGGGCAATGGTAACAATGAGCTGGTCCACTAACCGATAGCTCAAAAAGCTGGTGATGACCTGGGCGCCGCCCTCCACCATGAGGCTGTGCACGCCCATCTTTCCCAGCATCTCCAGCAGGGCTGGCAGGGCGATGCCGCCGTTGGGGCCTGTGGGCAGAGAATAGATCGTGGCGCCCAAAGCCGCCAGGGCTTCCCGGCGTTTACTGGGGGCGTGGGGCGCGGTTATGATCCAGGGTGCCAGATTGTTTTGGCTTAACAGTTTGGCATAGATGGGGAAGCGCAGACGGCTGTCTAAGATGATGGGCTGAGGGTTGGGTCCGGATACCAAGCGGACGGTGAGGCTGGGATCATCGGCCAACACCGTGCCGATGCCCACCAGGATGGCCTGATGGGCGGCCCGGAGGCTATGGGTCATGGCCTGGGACTCCCGGCAGCTCAGGGCCAAGGGGTGCCCCGGGCGGGCGGCGATGGCCCCGTCCAGGCTCTGGGCATAGGTGAGGGTCACATAGGGACGGCCGGTCTGCTGCCAATGGGCGGCACTTCTGGCAGCCAAAGAAGCGGCTTCTGCGAAGATCACCATGTAATTGCTCCCGTGCCCTGACTACCAGTTTGGTGGCGCTGCTCTTGGTCCTGACCCACGGGCAGCTCCTCGCCGTCGGCCGATGCCCCTGAATTTGAGAAAAAAACCCTTAGGCCCCCGGGAACATTCTTTGGTGTGCCCGGAGTTTTCCCCAGCTAAATAAATGATATAATAAATCCATGGCCCTGACAACAAATTGTACCGGTAAACCAATGGCAAAAAAGGCCGAGTCGTGGCGCCGAATTTCAGTTTTCTGGGTGTTTAACTGACGGTGAGGCTCATGACCTGGGCAGGGTCCGATACCTATGGGGCCGGCCGTATCCTTTAGGGGATTATTGGACATGGCCGAGACCTCCGGGGGAAGCGGACCGGCTTTCATAATTTAACCATAACCGATAACGGATAAGAATTACCATCATGAAACTACCTTCTTCCCCGAGGCTGTGGCCCTGGCGGTTGCTCCTGCCGGCCATGGTTCTTCTCGTTATGGCGGCCCTCATCTGGCTCTGGTGGGGCGGGCAGCAGAGCAACACGGTTTTTCGGCTGGGTGCGGTGACCAAAGGTGACCTGGAGGTGACGGTCAGCGCCACCGGCACGGTCCAACCCGAAGAGCTGGTGGATGTGGGTGCCCAGGTGGCCGGCAAGATTGTGGCCTTCGGCCTGGATGTGGACGGCAAACCGGTGGATTATGGTTCGGTGGTCAAGGCCGGCATGATCCTGGCCCGGATTGATGATGCCGTCTTTAGTGCCGAAGTCTCCCAGGCCACAGCCCAGTTAGCCCAGGCCCGGGCCAACGTGCAGCGGGCCCAGGCGGATCTGGGACAGCTCAAAGCCAAACTCTTCCAGGCCGAGAATGACTGGCAGCGGGCCCAGAAGTTGGGCCCTTCCGAGGCTCTGTCCCAGAGCGATTTTGATGCTGCCAAGGCCGCCTATGAAGTGGCCCGGGCCAATCTCGGCGTCGGCGAGGCGGCGCTGCGCCAGACCAAAGAAGCGGTGGCCCAGGCCGAGGCCGCTTTGCGCAAGGCCAAGCAGAACCTGGATTATACCACCATCCGTTCCCCCGTGGACGGTGTGATCATCGACCGGCGGGTGAACATCGGCCAGACGGTGGTAGCCAGCCTCAATGCCCCCAGCCTGTTCCTGATCGCCAAGGATCTGAAACGCCTGCAGATCTGGGTGCCGGTGAATGAAGCCGATATCGGCAACATCCGGGTGGGTACGCCCGTTTCCTTCACGGTGGATGCCTTCCCCCAGGAGACGTTTGTCGGACAGGTGGGGAAAATCCGTCTCAATGCCACCATGACCCAGAACGTGGTCACCTACACGGTGGAGGTGACCTTTGACAACTCCGACGGCCGGCTGATCCCTTACCTGACGGCCAATGTCAAATTTCTCCTGGACACCCGCCATGATGTGTTCCTGGTGCCCAACGCCGCCCTGCGTTGGCAGCCCAACCTGGAGCAGATAGATCCAGCCTGGCGGACGGCGAAAGGACAGACAGGCAAGAGCTCGGGCCACGCCGCCCATGCCAAAGCTGCAGCCTCCAAAGAGGAACGATCCCGGCAACATGGCACGATCTGGCTACCTGAGGGACGGTATGTCCGCCCTCTCCAGGTGCAGATCGGCCCCACCGATGGGACTTTGACTGAAATCAAGGGATCAGAGGTCACCGCGGGCTTGCAGGTGGTGATAGCCAGTGAAACGGCGTCTGCTGATTCCGATCCCAGCGCCAGCCCATTTACCCCCCAACCCTTTAAGGCTAAAGGCGGCCGACCCCATTAGAGGGAATAGGGAACAGGGAAAAGGGATCAGGTTAGCACGATGAAACTCATTGAGTTGCGGGATATTTATAAGACGTACTACTTGGGGGAGATTGAGGTGCCGGTGCTCAAGGGCGTCTCCTTAGAGGTCAACCAAGGGGAGTTTGTGGCACTCATGGGCACCTCCGGTTCGGGGAAGACCACCCTGATGAATATCCTGGGCTGCCTGGATCGCCCCAGCCGCGGTTCTTATCTCCTGGACGGTCAGGAGGTCACCAGCTTGAACCCCGATGATCTGGCCCGGCTGCGCAATCAGAGATTGGGTTTTGTCTTCCAAACCTTTAATCTGCTGCCCCGGACCAACGCCCTGGAAAACGTCCTCATGCCCCTGTCCTACAACGGCATGAGCCTCTCCGAGGACGAGGCCCTGAAACGGGCCAAGGCCCTGTTGGAACGGGTCGGTTTGGGGGAGCGGTTGGATCACGAGCCTTCCCAACTTTCGGGGGGGCAGCAGCAGCGGGTGGCCATCGCCCGGGCCTTGGTGAACAACCCCGCCGTGCTGCTGGCTGATGAGCCCACCGGCAATCTGGACGCCCAGACCACCGAAGAGGTCCTGGACCTGTTCCGCCGCCTCAACGAAGAGGGGGTCACCATCATCTTGGTAACCCACGACGAGGAGGTGGCTCGGGTGGCCAAGCGGGTGATCCGCATCCATGACGGCAGGATTGTCGCCGCTGATGACAGTGCGGCCCCGGAATCCGCCCCGGCGCCGCCGGCCGGGAGGGCCGGTCTCAGCGGTCGGTGGGGCCTGACCCGGATCAAGTGGCTGTTGCGGACCAGCCTCCAAGGTCTGCGCCGCAATATCCTCCGGGCTGCGCTCACCGCTTTGGGGATCATCATCGGGGTCGCGGCAGTTATCGCCATGATGGAAATCGGCCGGGGGTCGGCCACCGCCATCAAACGCACCATTGCCAATATGGGGGCCGATAACATCCTGGTGCTGCCCGGCACGGCCGCCAGCGGTGGCGTCAGTTTCGGCATCGGCACTGCCGTCACCCTGACACCCCAGGATGCCGAGGCCATCCTGAAGGATATTCCCACCGTCCGGGCCGTAGCTCCAGTGGTGCGGGCCCGGATCCAGATAATTTACGGCAACCGCAACTGGGTCCCCGTCTATATCTATGGAACCACCCCGGAATTTCTGGAAGTCCGCCAATGGCCTCTGGCCTCCGGGGAAATGTTTACGGCCCAGGATGTGCGCAACGCCAGCAAGGTCTGTCTCCTGGGACGACGCTTGGTCCAGGAGTTGTTTGCGGGTGAGGACCCCATCGGCAAAGAGGTTCGGCTGAATAATATTCCATTCAAGGTAATCGGCGTGTTGACCAGCAAGGGGGCCAATATGATCGGCATTGATCAGGACGACGTCCTGGTGGCCCCCTGGACTACGTTGCGCTACCGGGTGACCCGCGCTGCCCTGGTGAATACGAATCAAAGCGCCTCGACCACCACGACCTCCCAGGTCAACACCCTCAATAAATTCTATCCCACGGACAAATTAAAACTTTATCCGGAGCAGTCGGCTTCCCAGCAGGCCAATAATCCCCTGCCGGTCCGGTTCACCAATATTGACCAGATCATGGTGGCGACCCGCTCACCCCAAGATATCCCCGAGACCATGGAACAGATTAAACAGCTCCTGCGGGAGCGGCACCGCCTCAAGGGGGATGATCCCGATGACTTCCAGCTTCGCAATATGGCCGAAATTGCCTCTGCCTTTGGCTCCACCGCCGGCCTGATGACCAAACTACTGCTGGCCGTGGCCCTCATCTCCCTGATCGTCGGCGGCGTCGGTATCATGAACATCATGCTGGTGTCGGTGACGGAACGCACCCGGGAGATCGGCCTGCGCTTGGCCGTGGGCGCCTGGCGCCGGGATATCCTGCAACAGTTCCTCACCGAAGCCATACTCCTCTGCTTCTGCGGGGGTCTGCTGGGCATTGCCCTGGGCCGCACCATCTCCGTGATGATCCGGCGATTTTTCCAGTGGCCCACGGAACTATCCCTGGGGGCCATCCTGGTGGCCTTTCTGGTTTCGGTAACGGTGGGGGTGATCTTCGGCTTTTACCCGGCCTGGAAGGCGTCGCGGCTGGATCCCATTCAGGCACTGCGCTATGAGTAGGTGCTCAGTATGGCGCGGCGGCTCGGCACGCCTGATATCCTGAGGAGTCTGTAAGCGGTAAGGTCAACCCGGCCGGAAGGCTCAAGATTTTTCTTTTTGCTCCCGATCTCCCGTGGGGGGCACGAATCGCTCAAATAGAGGGGGTACCATGCCGATCTGGGCGGCATTCCTGCTTCTCTGTCTTTTCCTTTGGGGCTGCGCCGTGGGGCCTAACTTCATACCACCCCGGACCGAGGTGCCGGGAACCTGGAACGCCCAGGAGATAGCCGGCAAGGCCCTGGAGAGCCGGACGACCACCGAGCCGGCGGCCCTGGAGGACTGGTGGCGGACCTTCCAGGATCCTACCCTGACGTCGTTGGTGGAGACGGCCGTCGGCACCAATCTGGATCTGCGCCAGGCCCAGGCCCGCATCCGCCAGGCCCGGGCCGCCCGGGGCATGGCCGCTTCCGGTCTTTTTCCTGCCGTTGACGCCCAAGCCTTTTTCCAGCGGAGCAGCAGTTCCAGCGCCACAGTGACCTCATCGGGGGTGCCGGTGGTCACTTCAGGTCCGGCTTTTCGGGATCTCTTTCAGGTGGGATTGGATGCTTCCTGGGAATTGGATATCTTCGGCGGCACCCGCCGGGAATTGGAGGCGGCCACCGCCGACCTGCAGGCCGCGGTGGAAGACCGCCGGGATGTTTTGGTGACTCTGGCCGGGGAAGTGGGAACCAATTACCTGAGCCTGCGGGGCCTGCAACAGCAGTTGGCCATCGCCCGGCAGAACCTGGACGTCCAGACCAAGACCGCCAGGATCATCCGCAAGCGTTACGAGGCCGGGTTTGCCAGCCGGTTGGATGTGGAGAACGCCGAGGCCCAGGTGAACACCACGGCCTCCCAGATCCCGATACTGGAATCCAATGCCCGGGCCGCCATTTATAGCCTCAGCGTCCTGATCGGACAGGAGCCCGGCTTCCTGGAGTCGGTCCTCACTCGGCCGTATCCCATCCCCACCACGCCGCCGCAGATCCCCGTGGGCCTGCCCTCCGACCTGCTCCGGCGGCGGCCGGACATCCGCCGGGCCGAGGCCCGGCTGCACGCAGCCACGGCCCGCATCGGCGTGGCCGTGGCCGACCTTTTCCCCCGCTTCTTCCTTACCGGCAGCGCCGGGTTCTCGGCCGCGGATATCTCCCGGCTGGGTTCAGACAAAAGCCGCTTCTGGTCCTTTGGCCCCAGCGTCAGCTGGCCCGTCTTTGCCGGCGGCCGCATCCGCTGGAACATTGAACTCCAAAACGCCCTGGAAGAACAGGCCCTCCTGGCCTACCAACAGACCGTGCTCACCGCCCTGAAAGATGTGGAAACCGCCTTGATGGCCTACGCCAAAGAGCAAGAGCACCGCCAGGCCCTGATCCAGGCCGTGGCCAACAACCGCCGGGCCGTGGACTTGGCCATGCAGCTCTATCTGGCCGGCAGGAGCGACTTCCTCAACGTCCTCAACGCCCAACGCTCCCTCTTTGTCACCGAGGAAGCCCTGACTCAGAGCACCCGCAACCTGGCCGTCAACCTCGTCGCCCTCTATAAAGCCCTGGGCGGCGGTTGGGAAGGGGGGCTGTAAACCTAAAAGGTAAAGACCTTACTGTCCACTGCCAGATCAATCAGGGTGACGCCGGTTCCGATCTCACACCCCGGCGGCAGGTCGTCGGCCCCGATCATCCTGGTCTCGGCGCAAGGCTTGCATACCAGGATGCGAGCCTTTTTCTCCACCAGAAACTTCCAGTAACTGTTCATCTCATCACCGGTGGGGGCCTTGACCCGCTCCATCAGAGACATGTTGGTGAAATAGACGGCGTCGTCCACCAGGAAGACCGTCACCTCATGGCCTTTGTCAGCTGCGATTTTGGCAAATTGAAAGCAGCGCACCGCCCGGATGGGGTCTTCGGGACCCCGTGACAAAACGAAGAGAAATTTGGCCATACCAACCTCCTTTATGAACATGAGTTCTATTTTAGTCCGATTACCCGGGTCTTGGCAAGCAGGAACCCGGGGTCAAGACGTCGAAAAAATCCCCAGGGGCCGCAAGGGGCTGGGGTGTTGGCCGGGGACGGGCAGTGTGATACAGTTAATCTGGGGAGTACCCAGACAAGGCAGCAGGGAGAGGACAGCTGTTAGTTGTCAGAAAAATTAGTCTTACAGGGCGGGCCATGACCGCCGTGCTCTGGATGCCGGTTTCCAGAAAAAATTATCTTTCAGTGGGGCGGGCCTCTGTGCCCGCCCCAGGCAGCCAGCGGAGCGAAGGACCAGAGATTCTTCGGTCGCTTTGGACATCTACAATCCTGGGAGGAGACCGCCATGCACGAGGCCAGATTCTATGAGAAAAAAGAAGATAACAAGGTTCATTGTTACCTTTGCGCCCACGGCTGCGTCATCGACCCCCGGAAACGGGGCCTCTGTGGGGTCAGGGAGAACCGGGACGGCACCCTCTATTCCCTGGTCTATGGCAAGATCATCTCCCAGAACGTGGACCCCATCGAAAAAAAGCCGCTGTTTCATTTCCTGCCCGGCAGCCGTTCCTTTTCCATCGCCACGGTGGGGTGTAATTTCCAGTGTGAGCACTGCCAGAATTGGGAAATTTCCCAATACCCCCGCCTCGTGGGGAAAGACATTCCCGGCCAGGATCTGACTCCGGCCCAGATCGTGGCCAACGCCCAGGCCAGCGGCTCCGCCAGTATCTCCTACACCTATACCGAGCCTACCATCTTTGGGGAATTCGCTTTCGATACGGGGGTCTTGGCCCGGGAACAGGGCATCCGCAATGTCTTTGTCTCCAACGGCTTCATGAGCGAGCGTTCGGCCAAAGCCATGGCCGAGGTCCTGGACGCCGACAATATCGACTTGAAAAGCTTCAATGACTCCTTTTATCGCAAGATCTGTAAAGCCCGACTGCAGCCGGTCCTGGCGACCATCGAACTGATGAAAGAGCTGGGGGTCTGGATCGAGGTGACCACCTTGATCATCCCCGGCCTGAATGATTCTGATCAGGAACTCACCGAAATCGCCAAATTTTTGGTGGGAGTAGGGGCCGAGATCCCTTGGCACGTCTCGGCCTTCTACCCCACCTATAAGATGCTGAACCGGCCCCGGACATCGGTTGCGACCCTGCAACGGGCCCGGCAGATCGGTCTGGACGCCGGTCTGCGCTACGTTTACACCGGCAACATTCCCGGGGATGTCGGGGAAAAGACCTTCTGCTATTCCTGTGGGGACGTGGTGATAGATCGGGTGGGGTTTGCCATCCGCCATAATTACCTCCGGGACGGCGCCTGCCCGAACTGTGGCACTCCCATTGAAGGCGTCTGGCAATAACAGAAGGGCAGAAAAAAGGCTGGGGAAGCTTCTCCCCCAGCCTGGTGCTGCGGTCAGCAAACCGGAGACTCTCCGGTCTATTGTGTCTTGATCTCGATCTTGCGGGGTTTGGCCTTCTCCACCTTGGGCAGGGTCAAGCGCAACACCCCATCTTTCATGGACGCCTCGATGCGGTTCTGGTCCACCAGCTGCCCCAGGGTAAATTCCCGATGGAAGTTGCCCACTTCGTATTCCTGGACCAGCAATTGTTCCTGCTCTCCCCAGGGCGGGGCAATCTCGCCGCTGATGGTCAATTGGCTGTCCTTAATGTCAATGGTGACCTTCTCGGCGGGCACGCCGGGCATATCTGCCAGGACCACCATGGCGTCCTCAGTTTCATAAATATCCACCGCCGGCAGGAAGACCCGGCCCGGTCTGGTGGTTTCGCTCTTCACCGGGGCAGTCTCTTTGGCCTTGGGTTGCAACTCTTTCTCAGCCATACCTGCTTCCTCCCCCTTTAAAGGCTCTTAACCGTGATCTGTTTGGGTTTAATCTCTTCGGGCTTGGCCAAGATAATGGTGAGGATACCGTCTTTAAAGACCGCCTCGACTTTGGCCGGATCCAGGCGTGCCGGCAGCCGGACTACCCGGCGGAAAGACCCCGCTTCCCGCTCCCGGCGGTGATAGCCCACCACTTTTTCTTCGGTGGGGATCTGCCGTTCGCCCCGGAGGATGAGGCGATTGTCTTCCAGAGTAATATCAATATCCGCGGGTTTCACGCCGGCCAATTCCGCCCGGACATAGACGTGATCTTTGTCTTCGGAAATATTGAGCAGGGGGAAGACTCCGGCCCGACGGCGGTAGCGTTCCGGCCCGAAACCGAAGGCCCGTTCCCAGAGGCGGTCCATTTCCCGCCGGAGCTGATCCAGTTCCCGGAACGGCTCCCAGGACGATTCAAAGCTATACCACGGCATATCTTTACAACCTCCTTTTCAAGATATATTGCCTGTAACTTATTATGCTATGGTATTTATTCATTAAGTAAGCACGAAAAAAAGTATCGTCAAGGGGAGAGCGTCAGCTTTTTGTGAAGAGAGATTTTTTCCCCACATCCCCGGAGGTAGGAGGCAGGAGAAGCTTTTTCAAAACCTATTTTTCATCATCCGGAACGGGGTGAGGGATCTAAAACCCGTGAAAATGCTGGATGCTTCGCTTCGCTTAGAATCACCTGTGGGTGCCTGTGAGGTTTTGAAAAAGGTTCTTGGCAGTGGGCAGTTATCCGTTCTATAGGGCGGGATGCGGCCGCCGTACTAGGGTTCCTGGTTTTCGGTCCCCCCAGAAATCCCCTTTTAGTGGGGCGGGTTTCCGTGGCCGCCCAGGCCGGCCAGTAGCAGCGATTTTGATTTTCCTGGATTGCGGACAACTCTTTTAACTTATTTAATCTATTAATAAATTATCTGATTAAGAGGAGGGCAGGCGCCGTCGGGAAGTCTCGCCGGTCAGGGCCGGCAGGATCAGGGCCAGGGTGTCGGGGCTGACCTGGAGGCGTTCATAGGTGGAGAAACCCGCTTCTTGAACGGCTTTCTCCCGCCAATAGCGGTCCCGTCCCGGGTCTTTGGAGTCGTAGCCGACTTCGTAGTAAACCTTGTCTATCTGGGCCGTGGCCAGGAGTTTGATGCAGACGTAGCAGGGTTCCAGGGTGACGTAGAGGGTGGCACCCTTAATGGCCACGCCATGGCGGGCCGCCTGGGCGATGGCATTGGCCTCGGCGTGGGAGGCCCGGCAGAAGTTGTATTTATCCGCATCGGGGACCTGCAGGGCCCGGCGATGGCAGTAAGGGGTGCCATCGGGCCCCATCTCATCGGTGCAGTGAGGTGCGCCGGGCATGGAGCCGTTGTAGCCCGTGGCCAGGATCTGACGGTCCTTCACCAAGACCGCCCCCGTAGGCCGGGAATTGCAGGTGGAGCGGGTGCTCACCAGCTTGGCGATGAGCATGAAATATTCATCCCAGGAAGGGCGCATGTTGATTCACCGCTGGGGATTTTGGGTTTCGAGTTTTCCGAAGGTCACCAAGTGGAAACCTCCGGCAGCTGTGGCCTTCCCGCCCTCGCAAGGAAGGCCATCGTCACTATACCGGCTCCTGATCATGGTCATTTCCAGGAGAAGAGACCAGAAATCGGCGGCCACGGCCTGCCCCGCCCTGCAGAACTGAGGGCTTCCCACTGCCTACTGCCCACCGGCGGCGGCCGTGGTGCCAGGAAAACATTGCCAGGGCCGTGAGGCCGCCCCAGGCATGGCTTTCCCACATCGGCTGAAAAGACCGGTGGCTGGGATAGTAGAGCCAGGAATCGCCGCTCACCGCCTCAAAGGCGAGCTTGGCGAGCACCATCCCCAGCAGGAGCCACCCCCAGCCTCTCTGGCCCTCGGCCTCTGTCCCGGCGGCTAGGGCCAGGTACACCACGTTGGCGGTGGCCAGGCCGGATAAGCCGCCGAAGGTGTCCACCCTGGGTTTGGCCACCACCAGAAAGAGGCCCATGGCCAAGGCCGTCAGCAGGGCCAACCACGGGAACAGGCGCGGCAGCCGGACCTCCAGCAGCCAACCGCTGAGGAGCAGGGCCGCCAGATTATAGCCCAGGTGCCAGGGATCAAAATGGACCAACGGGGCTGTCACCAGCCGCCACACCTGCCCCTGCAACACCGCCCCCCGGTCATAGAGGCACAGGGCGGCGAGGGTCGGCTCCAGGTAGGCCACAACGGCCAGGCCCGCCATGACCAGAGTCCAGAGCGGCAGAGGTGGGGTCAGGATTGATTCCGGCGGTGCATCCACCACTGCCACCCACCCAGGCCCAGGAGTAGACTGAGCCAGACCAGGTCCAGACTGCCGCCGCCCCGATACCCCGGTTGTTTCACCACTTGGAATTCCTGGGGAGACGTCCGGACCCGATGTTTAAACTGAGACAGTTCGGCATCAAGATTGGTGATGAGATCTCGGCTGGCCTCTTTAAACCCCTTGAGACTGTTCTGCCGCATCTGTTCCGCCAGGTTGACGGGGGTGGAAAAGTCCCGGATCCGGCTGACTCCCGGGGCCCGGAACAACAGCTTCCGGCTGGCAATGTCATAAACCGCCGCGTCCATCAGGGTGTGGGTGGTATTTTTCTCGGCCGGCACCACATAGGCCCCCAGGAGGGTCCAATAGCTGATGGCGGCCAACCCTTCCTCCACAAACTGGGTTTGGTCAAAGGAGATCAAGGCGATGACCTCCACCCGGAACATCTGCCGGAGTTGATCCAGATTCTGGAAGCTGCCTTTGGGGATCAGGTAGCTGGACGGGATAATCTCAATGGCCTTGACAAAATCGTATTGCCGAAAATGGTCGGCAATCTCGGTTAGGAGCGCCTGTTTATCATTTTCGGTCAGGTACGTGGCTTTCCCGGTGGTTTCGGGCACAAAGGCCAGACCCACCCGGAGGGGCAGGGTGAGGCGGGGGATTTGGGGGGTTATCAGCGGCTCGGTCTGGTCTGGATAAAGATACTGCACCACACTGCTGGCCGTGTGTTTGGAATGAGAGAGCCCGACGCAGCCCCAGATCAGGAGGCTGCCCAGCACCGCCGCCAGTGGCCATAATCTGCCTAAAGTCATACCGGTCTTCCTTTCCTCGTGGAGATGGTGTTAGCGCCGGCCAGGGAAGGGCTGCAAACGATGCCGCCCCCCCGGCCTGAGGCCGATCTGGCTGCTAAAGGCCAGGGTGGGGGAGAAGCGACGGTGGACCCGTCCTGCCGCCTCACCCTGGCAACCTCCTGGTCGTGCCCGCCGTCAGCGGCGGCTCTTGCGCTGCCGCTGCAACTCCCGCTCTTCATCGCGGCGCCGGATGGTCTCTCTCTTATCGTATTTTTTCTTGCCTTTGGCCAAACCTAATTCCACTTTGACATATTGATCCCGGAAATAGAGTTTGAGGGGGATCAAGGTGAAGCCCTTTTCCTCGGTTTTCCCGATGAGACGTTTGATCTCCCGCCGATGCAGGAGGAGTTTGCGTGTCCGGGTGGGATCAAAAGAGTCCTGGGGAGTGAAGGGGTAAGGACTGATATGGGCGTTGTGCAAAAAGACCTCGCCCTTGCGGATGCGGGCAAAGGCGTCGTTGATGTTCACTTTGCCCATACGGATGGATTTCACTTCCGGACCGGTGAGCACCAACCCGGCCTCCACCACATCATCAATAAAATAATCGAAGTAGGCCTTGCGGTTCTGGCAGACCACCTTGATCTGATCACGTTTCATGGTTTGCCTTCCGGGCGTCTCAGCGCCAGAACCGTCTGGAGCTTTTTACACCACACTGGCCAACTCCCGACCGAACATAAAGACTTCCGGGAAGCGCTTGGCCATGATGCCGGTAACGTAGGCGTTCACTTCTTCCACCGTCCCGTACTGCAGGGCATGGCGGGCAAATTCCTGGGCCTCTTCCATGGAGGCATGGCGGACGATGCGCTTGACCACCGGCACGGCCAGGGCGTTCATGGATAATTCATCCACCCCCAGCCCCAGAAGAATGGGGGTGTAAAGGGGATCGCCGGCCATTTCTCCACAGACCGCCACACTGATGCCCCCGGCGTGGCCGGCCGCCACCACCTGTTGGATCATACGCAAGACGGCGGGATGCAGCGGCTGATACATATTGGCCACATGTTTGTTGCCCCGATCGATAGCCAGAGCATACTGGATGAGGTCGTTGGTGCCGATGCTGAAGAAATCGGCCTCTTTGGCCAACAGGTCGGCCAACACCACCGCCGAGGGTACTTCAATCATGAGACCCACCGGCAGGTCGGGCTGAAAAGGTTTGCCTTCCCGGGTGAGTTCTTCTTTCACTTCTTCCAGGATGCGTCGGGCGGCAATGACTTCCTGGATGCCGGAGATGAGCGGAAACATTAAGCGCACCTGGCCGAAGGCCGAGGCCCTGAGGATGGCCCGCAACTGGGTGCGGAAGATGTTGTGCTCCTTGAGGCAGAAACGGATGGCCCGCAATCCCAGGGCCGGATTAATCCCGGCGGCATATTCCAGGTGGGAGGCGAACTTATCGCCGCCAATGTCCAAGGTCCGGATGGTGACCCGCCGGGGGTGCATCATCTGGGCCACACTCTTGTAATCTTCGAACAGCTCTTCTTCGGAGGGCAGGCGCTGATGGCGCAGGAAGAGAAATTCGGTGCGGTATAACCCGATGCCGTCGGCGCCATAGTCCAGAGCCAGATCAACCTCTTCCTGAAACTCGATATTGGCCAGAACCTGAGTCTGATGTTCATCCAGGGTGATGGCCGGCAGGGAGCTGGATCTGTTGACATCCTGTTTGAATTCCTCAAACTTCTTCTTGCGCTGCAGGTAGATGTCCAACATTTTGGCATCGGGGTTGATGACCACCGTGCCATTCAAGCCGTCCAGGATGAGGGTGTAGCCTGTATCAATTTCCTGGGTGGCGTCTTCCACCGCCACCACCGCCGGGATTTCCAGGGATTGGGCCATAATGGCCGTATGGGAGGTCTTGCCGCCGGTTTCGGTAACAAACCCTTTAACTTTGGCCACGGACATCTGGGTGGTGTCCACGGGCGACAGGTCGTGGATAACCAGGATCACCGGTTCGGTGAGCTTGCCGAAATCAAAGGGGTTGCCCCCGGTCAGGTGGCGCAGCACCCGTTGGCTGACGTCCTCCACATCCTGAACCCGGCTTTTGATATAAGGATCGGCGATCTTATTAAAAAGGGCCTGGGCCTGATGCACCGCCTCTTGCAGAGCCCACTCGGCGTTGATCCTCTCCTCCTGGATGGTTTTGATGGTGGCGTCGTAGAGGAGCTTATCCTGCAGGATGAGCAGATGCGTATCCAGAATATAGGCATGTTCCTGGAATTCTTCGGTAATAGATTTCTTGACAGTGGAGATCTCGGCCCGGGTCTGGGCTACCGCATCCCGGAACCGTTCGATCTCCGCGTTGATCTGCCGGTCGGAGGTGAGATAGGTCCGGTTAAACTGAACCTTGAATTTGTCACTGACCACATGGGCCGGCCCGATGATGATCCCGGGGGAAGCCGGAATCCCTTTGAGGACCTTGTTCTGAGGCCAAACCTCTCGAACGGTCAGCGGATTCATGCACATTCTCCAAAAGCCTGGCGGAAGAGATCGGTGATGGCGGCCAGGGCGCTGCTGGCCTCGGGGCCGGCGACCCGCAGCCGGACCTGGCTGCCTTGAGGGCAACCCAATCCCAGGATATCCAGGATGCTTCGGGCATCGGCCTGCACACCGTCCTTCTCGAGGGTAATGGTCGCCCGAAAAGTTTGGGCCAGTGCGGCAATCTTGGCTGCGGCCCGGGCATGCAATCCCAGCCGGTTCAGGACGAGCAACGTCGTCTCCAGATGTTCTGTCATGGGAGCAAAAACGGCTGCTGTGGCGGTTTCGGTTTTTCCAATTGTCATCAGTTCAGTACTATCCGGCAAGGTTATTGCTGGCAGCAGGGAGCGGCAAAAATTTATCATTCTAAGGGAGCGAACTCACGGAAAAATCTCCGATCCTTGGCTTCATTTCTCAAGGACGCTGATGAAGAACTGCCAAAACCCTGCTAATCCCACATGTCAATAATTATAATCCTGTCAGGATTCTTTGTCCAATTCGGGAAGAGGTTCTCTGCCCAACTTTTCGGGCAGCTTGCCGGCGGCCTGCAGGGCCAGGAGGGTTTGATAGGCCTGCCGGCGGGAGATTCCCAGGGCGGCGGCGGCCTCCTGCGCCAGGGTCCGTCCACTCTTGCGGCCGTTCTGGGCTGCCGCCAGGATAAATTCGGCGGCGTTGACCTCTGGGAGGGACTCCCGGGAAGGCGGCGCCAACACCAAGGTGAACTCTCCCCGGGGTTCGTGTTCCGCCAGCTGTGCCAGCACGGTGGCCAAGGGACCCCGCCAGGCTTCCTCAAAGAGTTTGGTCAGCTCCCGCACTACCAAGATCTGGCGGTCGGCCATGGCCTGAGCCAGCTCCCGCAGGGTCTGCAACAGGCGCCGGGGTGATTCGTAAAGGATCAGAATCCGGGGCTCCTGGGCCAAGCGGACCAATGTTTCCTGTCTCTTCTTGGGTTGCCGGGGCAGGAAACCCACAAAAGTCACTTCGCCGCTGAACCCCGAGATGGAAAGGGCGGCCAGACCGGCAGCGGGGCCGGGAATGGCCGTCACCGGCAGGCCGGCGGCCCAGGCCTGGGCCACCAGCCGGGTTCCGGGGTCAGAAAATCCCGGGGTACCGGCGTCGCTCACCAAGGCCACTGCTTTCCCGGCCTGGAGGGCCCGGATCAACTCGGGACCCCGGCCAGCGGCATTGTGGGTATGGTAGCTCAGCAGCTTGGCGGAGATCTCATAGTGGGCCAGCAGCTTGCGGGTCCGGCGGGTATCCTCGGCCGCAATCAGATCCACACTCCGCAAAATTCCCAAGGCGCGCAGGGTAATATCTTCCAGATTACCGATGGGCGTGGCCACGATATAGAGGTGGCCGGGGACGGCAGTGGTGGTTATGAGAGAACCGAGTGTCTCCAGAACCGGCATGGCACCTTTCAAAAGGCCGCGGGGATGATCTGGACCTGAGGATCTTCTCCCGCTAAGGTGATGGCCACCACATCGAAGCGGATGGGCGCGGTCTGCCCCGGCTGCCGCCGGAGGTAGTACTGGGCGGCGCGGCGCAACCGCTGCTGTTTGCTGTACGTGACCGCCTCCGCTGGCGTGCCGTATCGTAGACTGCGTCGGAGTTTGACTTCGATGAAGACCAGGGCATCGCCGTGGCGGGCCACCAGGTCGATTTCGCCCAGAGGGGTGCGAACGTTGCGGGCGAGTATGCGATAACCGTGTTGCTGCAGGATATCGCTGGCCAGGGATTCGCCCCGATTGCCCCACTGCCGTCGCTCGTCGGTCATGGATTAATCACACCATTCCCGGACACCCCGAAAAGTGCGCCGATGCAGCGGGCAGGGTCCCCAACGGCGAATGGCCGCCAGGTGTTCCGGGGTGGCATAGCCTTTATGGCCGGCAAAATTATACTGGGGGTAGAGCTGGTGGTATTTCAGCATCTGCCGGTCCCGATGGACTTTGGCCAGCACCGAGGCTGCGGCTATGGTCTGACAGAGCCGATCACCCTGGACGACGGGCTGTTGGTTCAAGGCCAGGGGCAAAGGCCAGGGGCCGTCCACCAATACCAACTCCGGGGCAGGCTGCAACTGCTGGACTGCCGAGGCCATGGCCTGAAGACTGGCCGCCCCGATACCCAGAGCCTCGATCTCGGTGACACCCACCTCACAGATGGCCAGGGCCACCGCCTGCTGCCGGACCTGTTGGTCAAAATATTCCCGCCGGGCGGCACTCAGGAGTTTGGAATCGGTCAGACCAGGGAAAGTAACGGCAACCGGCAAGATGACTGCTGCCGCCACCACCGGACCGGCCAAGGGCCCCCGCCCCGCTTCATCCACTCCGGCCAACAACCGGATACCCTGGCGCCGGAAAAAAGTCTCGGGATCAACCTCCAGGGGGAAGAGGGTCGGCTGTTTGACGCCCGGAGCCCCCAAAAGTCTCCTCCCTTAAGCGATCTGTTTTTCCTTGATCCGCGCCTTTTTGCCATAGAGATTGCGCAGATAATACAGACGGCCGCGGCGCACCCGGCCTTTGGTCACCACCCGGATCTCGTTAATGCTGGGGGAATGCAAGGGGAACGTACGCTCCACCCCGACTTCGTAGGAGATCTTCCGCACCGTAAAGGTGGCCCCGGTTTTGCTGCCCCGTTTCCGAATCACCACGCCTTTGAATACCTGAATCCGTTCTTTATCACCTTCCACGATGCGGACGTGCACCTCTACGGTATCGCCCACCTGAAAGTCAGGCAGGTCCGCCCGCATATGGTCTCGGGAGACCAGATCAATCATTGGGTCCATGTTTTTTCCTCGACAAGTTTCCCCTACCGTCTGGCGACGGTGGTTGATGTTAACATAAGTCAAGCCGCAGCTTTAGTCAGCGATTCGGGCCGATCAATCAACGGCGGCGTCAGCCCTCAGGGATGCCAGGAACTCCCGATCCTCGGGGGTGAGGCGGGCCTGGGCCAAGAGATCGGGGCGGCGTTCCCAGGTGCGCCGCAGGGATTCCTGCCGCCGCCATTGGGCGATGCGCCGATGATCTCCCGACAACAGCACCGGGGGCACATGGTAACCGGCGAATTCCCGGGGGCGGGTATACTGGGGGCCTTTCAGCAAATTATCTTTAAAGGAATCTTCGGCCGCGGAGGCTTCGTCCCCCAGGCTGCCCGGCAGCAGCCGGGTGACGGCATCCACCACCGCCAGGGCCGGAATTTCGCCGCCAGTGAGAATAAAGTCCCCCAGGGAGATCTCGGCATCGATGAAATACTGCACCCGGTCGTCAACGCCCTCGTAATGTCCACAGAGCAACAGCAGGTGTTCTTTTTGAGCCAACTCCCGGGCCATGGCCTGGTGAAAAGGCCGGCCCTGGGGGCTCAATAAGATGACATAGGCCTGCGGTCGGCGTTCCTGAACCCAGCGGATGGCGGCAACCAAGGGTTCGATCTTGAGGACCATGCCAGGGCCGCCGCCAAAGGGGCGGTCATCGGTGACCCGGTGCCGGTCCACGGCAAAATCCCGCAGATTGAGGCACTCTATGGTCACAATCCCTTGGGCCTGGGCTCGCTTCAGGATGCTCTGACCCAAGGGGCAGACGAAAAACTCCGGAAAGAGAGTGACAATGTCAATATGCACCGTTTGCCGTGGTGAGCCCCTGGCCGGCGACAATCATCCGTCCCTGCTCAGGCTCGATACTGAGGACGGCCGAGGCAACGGCCGGTACCAGGTATTCTCGGTCCCCGCCCTGAATGATATAGACATGGTGGGCCGGAGTCTCCAGGATTTCTTTCACCCTGCCCACCCACTCCCCTGAGTCTGCCCGGTATACCGACAGGCCGATGATCTGGAATTGATAAAACTCTCCCTCCGGCAGTGGCGGCAGCTGGGCCGGATCGATCCAGATTTCCCGTCCCGTCAGGTTCTGGGCGGCCTCTCGGCTGGCGATGCCGGCCAGACCGAGGATGTAGGTATGTTTCTGGGCCCGCAGGGACTGGAGACGGTAAAGGGCACCGTCCACTTCCAGGGTTTTTAAGGCGGCCAGGGTATCGTCATCGTCCACGGCCAGCCACGCCCTCACTTCCCCCCGCAGGCCATGGGGTTTGGTGATGCGTCCGATGCAGACCCGGCGATCGGCCTGGTTACTCAAGGATCTCCAGCACCGCCCGTTTTTTTATCTTGGTGGAGGCGGCCCCCAGAATGGTGCGCATGGCCCTTGCCGTCCTACCTTGTTTGCCGATTACTTTCCCCAAATCTTCTTTTGCCACCTTGAGTTCGATTACCGAGGTCTGTTCTCCTTCAATTTCCGAAACTTCCACTTGATCGGGATGGTCAACCAGCGCCTGCGCAATGTACTTGATCAAGTCTTTCATGTGCGACCTCCGTGGGCAGATGTGGGCGTCGGGGTCAGGGCAATACCTGCCTGCCCAGCCCGGTGGCGATGTGGTCCGATCGCTGGCGGTCGGGCCAGGGCACTTAGCGGTTCCGCCAGTCTACGATACACCTATCATGACCATCACCTTCTCGGTGGCAGCGCCGGCCCTGGCGTAATCGGCCAAAAGACACCCAACCGACTAGGCCGGAGCCTGCACCTTTTTCAGGAGGCTGGCCACCGTTGCCGTGGGTTTGGCCCCCCGCTCCTGCCATTGGGCCAACAGATCGGCCTTGACGGTGATGGCCGCGGGATTCTGATTTGGGTCGTAAGTGCCGATGATCTCCAGGAAACGTCCGTCCCGTTTGGCCTCACTATTAGCCACGACAATTCGATAAAAAGGACGCTTTTTGGCCCCATGACGGGCCAGCCGGATTCGTAATGCCATCTATTCTCTCTTCTCCTCTCAACACCCGGGGGTGGTTGCCTGGTGCTGGCCGTGGCCTCGGTTTCAGGACAGGCCGAAGGGCGGCACCAGCCGCCGTTTGCCCCCTTTTTTGCCGCTCTGCAGCATCTTCTTCATCATTTTCTGGGTCTGGTCAAACTGCTTGAGGAGCCGGTTCACCTCCTGCACCGTGGTGCCGCTGCCCCGAGCAATCCGCCGGCGCCGGCTGCCATCAATCAGGGTATGGTTGGCCCGCTCCGCCGGCGTCATGGAATTGATCATGGCTTCGAACTTGACCAATTCTTTCTCATCGGGCTGCATACCCTTCAGCCCCTTGATTTTATTGATTCCTGGAATCATGCTGAGCAGCTGTTCCAAACTGCCCATCTGCCGCACCTGCCGGAGTTGGTCCCGAAAATCTTCCAGGGAGAACCCATCCTTCCGGAGCTTGCGCTCCAGTTCCTTGGCCTGATCCTCATCGAAGGCCTCCTGGGCCTTCTCAATGAGGGTGAGGACATCGCCCATTCCCAGGATCCGGGAGGCCAAGCGGTCGGGATGAAACACCTCCAAGGCGTCCAGTTTCTCGCCCACCCCCAGAAACTTAATGGGCTTGGCAATAACCTGGCGCATGGACAGAGCCGCGCCCCCCCGGGCATCACCCTCAACCTTGGTGAGGATGACCCCGGTCAGCTCCAAGGCCTGGTCAAAATTCTGGGCCACCTGGACGGCGTCCTGGCCGGTCATGGCGTCGGCCACCAACAGGATTTCACTGGGCTGGGTCGCCGCCTTAATGGCCTGCAGCTCCTGCATCAACGGCTCATCCACGTGGAGCCGGCCGGCCGTGTCCAACAGGACGACATCATGTCCTTTGCCGGCAGCCAGACCCACCGCCGCCGACACGATCTCCAAGGGGGTCTGCCGGGACTGGCTGGGGTAGACATCCACCCCGATCTCGGCCCCCAACCGCTGCAGCTGCTCAATGGCCGCGGGTCTCTGGGTATCGGCCGGCACCAACAGGGGCTGGCGCCCCTGCTTCTTGATATGCAGGGCCAACTTGGCGGTGGTGGTGGTCTTGCCCGAACCCTGCAACCCCACCAACATCAGGATCACCGGCGGCTTGCCGGTCAGATCGAGGCGGGGCGCCTCCCCCCCCAACAGGGTCACCAGCTCGTCATGGACGATCTTGATAACCTGCTGACCCGGCGTCAGGGAGGTCATCACCTCCTGGCCCAAAGCCCGCTGACGGATACCCTCCACAAAGGCCTTGGCAACCTTATAGTTGACATCCGCCTCCAATAAGGCCAGCCGTACTTCCCGCAAGGCATCATTGATGTTCAACTCGGTGAGCTTGCCGTGCCCCTTGAGTTTCTTAAAAACATTGGCCAACTTGTCGGAAAGGCGGTCAAACATGGGTCCGTCTCGGAAAAAATTAAAATCTAATTATAAATATTTTATCGAATAATTGTCAATAACAAAGATGGTCTCAGCCCTTGACGACGCCCAGAGGCTGGAGGCGGGCCACTTTGCGGCTGATGCCGGCACCGTGGACGACCTGTACCACCTCCTCCACGTCTTTGTAGGCTTCGGGGATTTCTTCCGCCACTGTCCCCCGGCCGGCCCCTCTGACGATAATGCCCCGGGCTGCCAATTCCTTTTCCACGGACCGGCCCCGGGCGGTTTTCAAGGCCTGGTGGCGGCTGAGAATTCGGCCGGCCCCATGGCAGGTGCTGCCGAAGGTCTCTTCCAGGGCCTTGGGGGTCCCCACCAGAAGATAGGAATAGCGGCCCATATCCCCGGGAATCAGCACCGGTTGGCCGGTCTCCTGATAGGCCGCCGGCACCTCGGGATGGTGGGGGGGGAAGGCCCGGGTCGCGCCCTTGCGGTGGACGCACAGGCGTCGCTTCTGTCCGTTGACCACGTGGGTCTCCAGCTTGGCAATGTTGTGGGCCACGTCGTAGACGAGCTGGAGTCCTAAGTGTTTGGGTCCCAACCCCAGGACTGCCTGCAGGGTCTCCCGCACCCAATGGGTGATGATCTGGCGGTTGGCAAAGGCAAAGTTGGCGGCTGCGGCCATGGCCCCCAGGTATTCCTGCCCTTCCGGGGACTGCACCGGCGCGCAGCACAACTGCCGGTCCGGCAGTTCGATGCCATACTTGGCGGTGGCCTGGAGGAGTTTCCGGATAAAATCGTCACAGACCTGGTGGCCCAAACCCCGGGAACCGGTGTGAATGATGACGGTGACCTGATCGAGAAAGAGGTCCAGGGCTCGGGCCGTTTCTTCGTCATATATCTCCGCTACATAACCGATTTCCAGGAAATGGTTCCCCGACCCCAAGGTGCCCAATTGGTCCCGGCCCCGTTCCAAGGCCTGATCCGAGACCGCCTCGGGATCGGCTCCCGGGATCTGGCCCCCCGCCTCTATATGCAACAGGTCGGCAGCGGTGCCGAAACCCTGTTTGACCGCCCAGGCCGCCCCATATTTCAGGACTTCCCGCAAGGTGGCCGGGGTGAGTTTCAGGTCCCGCCGTCGCGAGCCCACCCCCGAAGGGATGTTGGCAAAGAGGCCGTCCACCAATTCCTGCACCCGTCCTGCAATCTCCGGCCGAGGCAATTCGGTCCGAAGCAGCCGCACCCCACAATTGATGTCATAGCCGACGCCCCCCGGGGACACCACGCCCCCGTCCACATCAAAAGCGGCCACGCCGCCGATGGGGAAGCCATAGCCCCAGTGAATGTCCGGCATGGCCAGGGAAGCCCCTACAATGCCCGGCAGGGTAGCCACATTCACCACCTGCTGCAGACTCTGATCCTGTCTCAGGGCCGGAATCATCCGGGCAGAACAGAATATCAGCCCCCGGGTCCGCATCTTCCCTGTCTGGGGGATCTCCCAACGGTAGTCATCAAGCTGCCGGAGCTGAATTTCTTTACCCATGGGATATCTCCTGTCAGTCTGACCACCCCGTGGCCCCTGCCGGGAAATCTTCCCCGGAAGGGTTGAAAGTTCCTAATTCGTAGTGCACGGTTGTGGGTTGGCGGCGGTCAGTCGGCAGTTAGTGGGCCGGGCCGGAAGTGCCCGCCGGCGCCAGTCGGAGGCATCAACCTCGATTCTCCTGGTTCGCGGTAGAATTGGCTAACTCGTATTAGATAGTATATCAATCTCAGGAAAAAAAAGGTAGAGGTGGCTGTCAGGGCATTGCTGACCCTGGGATGGGGTGGCGCCATGTGTCAGGGAGATCAATATGGACCCGGCGGGTTCAATGGGGGCCCGGCCAGGTGAAGGCGTGGGGCAGGAGCTCCTGATGGGTCAGGAACTGGCAGTCACCCTGGAGGTTGGCCAGGATTACCTGACAGGCCGGGGCGGCGAACTCCTGGAGCATCTGACGGCAAAGGCCGCAGGGAGCCACGGGCTGGGGGCTGTCGGCTACCACGGCCACTGCCTGGATCTGGCGGTGCCCGGCCGCCACCGCCCCCGCCATGGCCACCCTTTCAGCACAGAGCGTCGCCCCCAGCGAGGCGTTTTCGATATTGGCCCCGGTCCAGATCTGACCGTCGGCGGTCAAGACCGCAGCTCCCACCTTAAAGCCGGAATAGGGGGCGTAGGCCCGTTCCCGGGCCTGCCGGGCCTGCTGCACCAGCGTCTGCACCATGGCCTCAGTCAGAGGAGGCATAGTTTTCCCCGCAATCATCAACGTCGGGATCTTCGCTTCAATAAACTCCGTTAGCCCGCAACAGGTCCACGAGTAATTTCGTCCCCATCACCAGCAGCAGGATGGCAAACACCCGCTTCAAGTGACCCACCGGCAGACTGTGGGCCAATCTGGCCCCCAGGGGGGCGGTCAACACACTGCAGCCCACAATGGCCGCCAAGGCCGGCAGATAGATGTATCCCAACGACCAGGGAGGCAGGTTGTCAACCCCCAGCCCATTGACAGCATACCCCAGGGCCCCGGCCACGGCAATGGGAAAGCCGATGGCCGCCGACGTGCCGATGGCGGTATGCACCGGCAGGTTGCAATAAATCATGAAAGGGACCGACAGGGTGCCGCCGCCGATACCCACAAAGGCCGAGACGATGCCGATGACCAGCCCCGCGCCGAACATGCCCCCCAGGCCGGGCAGGGTCCGGCCCGGCCGGGGCTTGCGGTCCAATAGAAATTGTACTGCCATATAGTAGAGGAAAACCACAAAGATGGCTTTCAGAACATTGGTGGATAAGCGGGAGGCCACGGTGGCGCCCAAAAAAGTCCCCAACAGGATCCCCACCACGATCCGTCGCACCACCTGCCACTGCACCGCGCCCCGGCGATGATGAGCCATGAAACTGGAGATGGAGGTAAAGATGATGGAAGCCAGCGAGGTTCCCAAGGCCAGATGCATGAGATGTTCCGGGCCGACGCCCTGCCAGGTGAGGGCCAGGACCATCATCGGAACAATGACCAAACCGCCGCCGACCCCCAGCAGTCCCGCCAGGATACCGGCGATACATCCAACCGCCAAATATAAAAAGATAATAAAGATCATAGCAGTCGCTCAGAAATTTAGCAGTTCCCTCTCGAAAATTCAGGATATTAAAGGCACGGTTGCCTGGGCTGAACTCATCTTCAGCTGGAAGCTCAAGGTCTGTCGCCAGTCCTGCCTATCATCCCCATCCATCCCGAGATGCCGCCGTGGCTCCGCTCCCTCGCCATAACGATGGGGGGGCGTGATAAGTCAGGCCAGGGCAGGGAAGTTCCCCCTCCGGCGGCGGCTCCATCATCTTGCCTCCGGCATCCCAAGGGGCTTAACCTATAACGAATTACAGAGCGGGGTGGGCCTCACTCCCGGCTGTTCAGGTGTTCCAGGACCTTCAAGACCGCGGCGAAATCTTCGTCGCCCAGCCGGAGGCCGACGCCGGTTCGGAAGAGTTGGAGGACGGCATGGGCGGCCGGCACCGGGGTGCCGCTCTCATAGGCGGTATCAATGATGAACTTCAGGTCTTTGGTCATGTGTTTCAGGGGAAAGTTGGCAGGGAATTCCCCGGTGCCCAGCATTTCGGCCTTCATCTGGAAGAGGCCGCAGTTCAGGGCTCCGGAGGTAATCACCTCCAGCAGGGCTTCCCGGTCCAGTCGGTTGTTGACGGCGAAATTCAGGGATTCGGCCAGGCCGGCCATCATGATTCCCAGAAGGAGGTTGATGGCCATTTTCATCATCGAACCTTGGCCGACTGGGCCGCAATAGACCACTTTTTGGCCCAGGACGTTGAATACGGGGGCCAAAGCCGCAATTCGGTCTCGGTCTCCGGCGGCCAAGATCACTAGTTTCCCCTCTTCGGCCGGTTTTTTGGTACCGGAGACCGGGGCATCCAGGAAGGTCACCCCCAAGGGGGCCAATTCCTCGGCCAGGTTCAGGGTGTAGTGGGGTGGTACGGAGCTCATGTTGATAAAGGTCTTGCCGGGGGCGAAGCCTCCGGCGGCGCCGGCCTCGGTCCACAATAGGTTGTCCAGGGCCTCGGGGCCGGTGACCATGGCGATGATGACGTCGCTGTTCTCGGCCAGGCTCAGGGGCGTGGAGGCCAACGCCGCTCCCGCGGCCACCAAAGGGGCCGCCTTGCCGGCCGTGCGATTGTAAACCTGGAGGGGATACCCAGCCTTCAGGAGATTGGCCGCCATAGCCGTGCCCATAATCCCTGTTCCCAGAAACCCGATGCGTAGCTTCATGTCTTGTCCTTTCCTGATCTCGGTCATTTCAACCTGTTTTCTCCAGGCGGCGGCGGACATACCAGTCTATCTGGCGGCAGATGCCCCGGATCACCTGGACCTCGGAAGCCCGTAAGCCATGGCGGGAAAAAAAGCGCCGGATCCGCATCATCCATAAACTGGGGTTTTGATGGCCGATATAGTTGATTTTCACCAACGTATCCTGTAACTCCCCATACATGGCGGCCAACTCAAAGGCATTGGCCAGCCGGGGCACAAACCGGGGGGGCGTGGCGGCTTGGGCCAGAAAGACCTCATAGGCCACCAGGAGGACGGCCTGGGCCAGGTTCAGGGACCGGAAATCGGACGTGGGAATGGTGACCAGGGCGTGGCAGAGGGCCAGCTCTTCGTTGGTCAACCCCCAGTTTTCCGGCCCGAATAGCAAGGCCACCTGATTATTTTGTGAAATGGCCAGCAGTTGTTGTCCCAGTTCCCGGGGGGAGATGGGACTTTGGCGAAAGGCGCCGCCCAACCGGGCGGTGGTGCCGACGATATACTGGAACGGGGCCAGGGCCGTGGCGATATCCTCATAAACGGTCAGCCCCTGGATCAACGCTGCCGAGGGGCCGGTGGCCATCTTCAGCATCCGCTCCTCATCCAGATCTTCGGGCTGCACGACCACCAACCGCTTCAGGCCCATATTGCAGGCGGCCCGGGCCGCAGCCCCGATATTTTCGGCCAACCGGGGTTTGTGCAGGACCACTGCCACGTTGGCCAGCTTCACCCGGTAGGAACTGCTGCCCGATATTCCGGCGCCAGAAGTGGATTGAACGCTCATCATTTCTTAGAAAATAAAGTTATCAGTGCTCAAAAATCGGTTTCTGATTTCCGGTTTCCAGTTTCCACAAGAGATTCTTTTTTAGTGGGGCGGGCCTCCGCGCCCGCCCGAGTGAGCCAATGGCGATGACTTGTATTTTCATGGTTCGCAGGTGACTTATATGGAATGGCAATTAGTTTGCACTCTCAAGCCGGGCTCCCTGCAGCCCCCGGGGGGCTGCCCTTTCCTGGGGGGCCGATGGGGTCCACGCTGATCAGCTTGGCAACCCGGCGGAATATTGACTATAATGTTATTAAAAGGGGAGTTCCCGGCTCCCGGGCGCGACGAGGCGCCGCCGGGAGGCCGGCTCCCTCACCGCAGATAGCGGGAGGAAACAGCCCGATGGCTGTCATGCTCAGACCTTCCCAGGAGACCCGTTATGCATATCGACGCTTATGAATTCGGGCGCCTCGTCGTTGACGGCCGCACCTTCACCCAAGATATTATCCTTTTGCCCACCGGTATTCAAGAGACCTGGTGGCGGCAGGAGGGGCATCGGTTGCAACTTCAGGATATCCCGGAAGTAATTAAGTCAAAGCCAGAGGTCTTGATCGTCGGCCAGGGCCAGCCGGGCAGAATGCGGGTTGACCCCGATCTGGCCGACTATCTCCGGGCTCACGGCATTGAATTGATCGAACAGCCCACCGCCCAGGCCTGCCAGACCTACAATCGGCTGGCCCCGACCCGTAAAGTAGCCGCAGCCTTTCATCTCACCTGCTAAAGGGCATGGCGGCGGATTGGACGGGAAGTGATCAGGTCCAGACCCACCGGTGCAGGGCGGACTCCCCTTCTGCCCAACATGCCGGCCTGGGGGTTTCCGGGCGGAGTCAGACACCCGGACCTCACCTCTCCTCTGCTTCGTCTACGGTGCCTGTGACCAAGCGATAGACTTCCAATAAGGGCAGGTGGTGTTTTTGGGCCAGGTTCCGGCAGGCCTCGTATTCCGGCAGGAGGCGTCGGCGGCCCCGCCACTCGGCCACTTTGACCTGAAGGGGGCCGAAGGGGGTATTGATGTACTCCTGCCAACGGTTGACCGCAACACGGTCCAATTCTTGCATACGTACGCCCAACGCCGTGGATTCGGTGAAGAGTATCTCCAGGATAGGATCTCGGCAGAAGACGGGGGCGACGATTACCAAGCCGACGCCGGGGCGATTTTTTTTCATCTGGAGGGGGTAATAGGCCACATCCAGGGCTCCGGCTTGGAAGAGGGCCTGCATCAGATGTTCGTACCATTCGGGGAGCATGTCGTCCAGATGGGTTTCCAGAACCAGGATGCGTTCGGTGCGGCCGGCGGGGAGGGTGGGGCGACCCAGGACCAGGCGCAGGAGGTTGGGGCGGTCGGGCAGGTCCAGGTCTCCGGCGCCGTAGCCCACTTTTTCTGGGACGAAGGGAGGAAGAGGGGCAAAATGGGCCTCCAAGCCCCGGAGGATGGCGGCGCCGGTGGGTGTCACCAATTCTATAGGGATATCCACACCATAAGTCGGAACCCCGGTCAACAGCAGGGCCGTGGCCGGAGCCGGGTTGGGCAGAATCCCGTGGGCGGTTTTGATGGACCCCCGGCCCCAGGGCAGAGGGGTGGCATAGACTTGAGTGACCCCCAGCAGATGGCAGCCCAGGGCCACCCCCACCAGGTCCAGGATGGAGTCAACGGCGCCGATCTCATGGAAATGGACCTCGGCCACGGGCTGATTGTGGACGGTGGCTTCAGCTTGGGCCAGGAGGCGGAACATGGTGGCACTCCACTCCTTGACCGGCTGGGGCAGGTCGGCCTGACGGAGCAGGTGGAGGATATCCCGATAGGTGCGGGGGGGCTGGGTGGCGGTGACCACGACCTTCACCTTGGTGCCGGTGAGGTGCTGTCTCTGGATCTTCTCGGTCTGGATCTGATAGCCGCTGAGATTTAGGGCAGCCAACCCTTGGCGCAGGGCTTGGGGATCGAGGCCCAGATCAACGAGGGCGCCCAGGGTCATGTCGCCGCTCACCCCCGAGAAGCAGTCAAAGTAGAGCAGCCGTTCAGTGGTCGGCACCGGTACCCTCCAGGTGGATTTCTACTTCTTTGACGGCGCGCAGATCGGCATGGCGGATAATGAAGAGGAGATGCCGAAAGCGGATGTGTTCGCCCACCCGGGGGATGTCTCCCACCTGTTTGATGAGAAAACCTCCCAGAGTGGTGTAACTGTCTGTGGGGAGATTGAGGTTGAGGGTCTCATTGATGGCCTCGATTTCCATGCGGGCATTCACCAGAAAGACCCCGTCCCGGAGCTGTTTATAGAGGCTGACCTCCCGATCGAATTCGTCGGAGATTTCACCGACGATTTCTTCCAGCAGGTCCTCCAGGGTGACGATCCCCACGGCGCCGCCGAATTCATCAACGACTACGGCCAGATGGATGCCTTGCTGCTGCATTTCCAAGAGGAGATGATCGGCCCGCTTGGTCTCCGGGATGTAGCGGACAGGATGGATAAATTTTTCCACGGACTGATGGTCCTGGGATTCGCCCAACAGATCGAAGCTGTCCAGGACGCCGATGATGTTGTCGATGCGGCGCCGGTAGACCGGCAGGCGGGAGAAGCGGCTCCGGCGGAATTCGGCCAGGGCCTGGGAGACCAGATAGGTTTCGGGGATGGCCACAACTTCTATGAGGGGGATCATGGCGTCCCGGACCAAGGTCTGGCTGAAATGGAGGATGCGTTGGATGATCATCCGCTCTTCTGTTTCCAAGTCGACGTCTGCCCCTCCGGCCTTCACCACCAATTGCAGTTCTTCCCGGGTGACGAAGGGGACCAGGCTGGTCCCCCGGGAGCCGGTCAACCGGAGGGCTTGGCGGCTGAGAAAGGCGAAAATCCAGGTGACGGGGGCCAGGATCCAGGAGGCCAGCCAGATCAGGAAGCTGACGCGGCGAGCCGTCCGGTTGGGCCGCAGCCGGCCGATGGATTTGGGCAGGATCTCTGCAAAAAGGAGGATAAGGGGCGGCAGGGCCAGCATGGCGGCCACCTCCCCGGCGGGGCCATAGCGGTCAATGAGCAGGGCGGAAATGAGAACAGTGTTGACAGTCTCGGCCAGATTGGAGCCCAGCAGGGTTGTGGCAAATAACTTTTCTGGAAAAAGCAGCAACTTGGTGGCCCACTGGGCCCGACGGTCGCCGCCTTCGGCCTGATGCTGCAGATAGCGGTGGTCCGCGGAAACCAGAGCGATCTCCGAGGAGGTGAAGAAGCCCTCCAGGAGGAGCAGCAGGATAAACAGGGCGAAATAGGCTGCCAGGATCATGATTCGTTCAAAGTCAACAGCAGTTCCAGGATGCGGGTGCCTTTCATATGGACCACTTCAAACTTGAGACCGTCCGCGGCGATGCCATCGCCTTCATGGGGCAGTTCACCGAAGAGGTTCAACACATAACCGCCGATGGTATCAAAATCGCCGGCCGGCAGCGACAGGTCCAGGGTCTCGTTGAGATCCTCCAGGGACATCCACCCTTTCACCAGGTAAACCCCGGGGGCTACCTGGGCCATGGCTTGGTTGGCGGTTTCGAATTCTTCCTGAAATTCCCCGAAGAGTTCCACCAAGATATCTTCCACGGAGATGAGGCCGGTGAGACTGCCGTATTCATCCACCACCAGGGCCAGTCTGATCTTCCGGGCCTGGAGTTCCTGGAGCAGATCGAAGGCCCGTTTATTTTCCGGGACGTAGTAGGGAGGCCGCAGAAGTTCTTTGATACAGGCCGCTTCACAGGCCTGGGAAAGGGGCAGATTCAGAAGGTCCTTGGCATGGAGGATACCCAGGACATCTTCCAGATCAGCCCCATAAAGGGGGAGGCGGGAAAAGCGAGCCTTCTTCACGGCCTTGACCAGATCAGCAACCGGCATGGTGATGGGAAGGGCAAAGATGTCGGGCCGGGGAACCATGATCTGACTTACGGTGGTATCCCCCAGATGCATGAGGTTGACGATCAGGTCTTTTTCGATGGGGGCGATGAGACCGCCTTTATGACTGTCTTCCACCAACCGGAGGAAGTCGTCCTCCTGCAGCAGCGGCTCCGCCCCTTTGGATCGTATTCCCAGCTGATTCATGATGGCCTTACTGACGGCCAGGAGCACGAAACGAAACGGGGAGAGGAGGGGCAGCACGACGGCCAGGGGAGGGGCCAGGATCCGGGCCCAGCGCTCCGGGGAGCGGAGGGCCAGAGATTTGGGGATGATCTCCCCCAAGAGCAGGAGGGCCGGAGCCATCACGACCATGGCCACCCACTTCCCCTGAGCTCCCCAGATCGCCAGGGAGATGGAGGTAGCCAAGACCGTGGCGATGATCACGGCCACTTCATTCCCGATGATGATGGCGGTGAGGAGGCGTTGGGGACGGGACAGCAGCCGGTCGAGACGTTCCCCCGCCTTGGGGTGGCGGCTCTTTAATTTGAGCCGGGCCAAGGGGCTGAGGGAAAACAGCGAGGTTTCGGCTGCAGCAAAAAAGCTATAGCAGACCAGGAGGAGGGCCAAAGCCGTCCAATATATCCACAATTGGGTATCCAAGGGTTTATCGGGGCAAATCCAGACCGAGGCCTGGTCCGCAGCCGGGGCTGTCCGGACCGGCGTTAGGAGTTGCAATGGCAAGGCGTCGGTCGGGGAGCACGGGGCCTCCCCTGATCACCTTGCCTGTATGAACGTCTCACGAAGCCCGGGAGCCCACGGATTGGGTTGATTTCCGTCCTGACCGTCGGGAGGTCTTGGGGGTCTCCTCAGAGGCCGGCATCCGCACCAGGGCAACCTGCAGGACCTCGTCCATAGTCTGTACCGGCACAAACTTCAGCCGGCGTTTAATATGCTTGGGAATCTCGATGAGGTCTTTCTTGTTGGCCTCGGGGATGATCACCTTTTTCAGTCGGGCTCGGAGGGCTGCCAGGGCCTTTTCCTTCAGACCGCCGATGGGCAGGACCTTGCCCCGCAGCGTAATTTCACCGGTCATGGCCACGTCCTTGCGCACCGGAATCTTGGTCAGGGCCGAGATCAGGGCGGTGGCCATGGTAACCCCGGCGGAAGGACCATCTTTCGGGATGGCACCGGCCGGGACATGGAGGTGGATGTCCAATTTTTCATAGAAGTTTTCGGGCAGATTGAAGATATGGGAACGGGCCCGGCTGTAGCTCAGGGCCGCCTGGGCCGACTCCTTCATGACTTCACCCAGATGACCGGTAAGGGTCAAATGGCCCTTGCCCCGCATCAGACTGGCTTCCACGTGTAAGATCTCGCCGCCGAATTCCGTCCAGGCCAGGCCGGTGGCCACCCCGGTTTCGTCTTTCTCCTGTTCGGCTTCGGGGAGGTACCGGGGCGGACCCAAGTAACGGTGGAGGTTGGCCCGGGTGATGGTAAAGGGTCCGGTCTCGCCTTCGGCGATGCGTCGGGCCACCTTGCGGCAGAGACTGCCGATCTCCCGTTCCAGGTTGCGTAGACCGGCCTCCTGGGTATAGTGGCAGATGAGTTCCCGGAGGGTAGGGGCGGCAATGGTCAGGTCTGTCGGTTTCAGGCCATTTTCCTGGAGCTGCCGGGGCAGGAGATATTTTTGAGCAATCTCCAGTTTCTCTTCTTCGGTGTAACCGGCCAGGCGGATAATCTCCATCCGGTCCAGGAGGGCCGAGGGGATGGGATCGACGATGTTGGCCGTCAGGATGAACATGACCCGGGAGAGATCAAAGGGGACGTTCAAATAGTGGTCGCTGAAGGCGGCGTTCTGTTCCGGATCCAGAACCTCCAGGAGGGCCGCAGCGGGATCCCCCCGAAAGTCCTGGCCGATCTTGTCGATCTCGTCCATCATGAAGACAGGATTGTTGACCCCGGCATTTTTCAGACCCTGGATGATGCGGCCCGGCAAGGCGCCGATATAAGTCCGCCGGTGGCCGCGGATCTCGGCTTCGTCCCGCATCCCGCCCAGCGAGATGCGGGTGAACTTGCGGCCCATGGCTCGGGCGATGGATTTACCCAACGACGTCTTGCCCACACCCGGCGGTCCCACAAAGCAGAGAATGGGGCCTTTCATCTTTTTGTTGAGTTTGCGGACGCTGAGATACTCCAGGATGCGGTCTTTCACCTTCTCCAGATCATAGTGATCGGCGTCCAGGACGGCTTTGGCCTCTTTCAGCTCCAGCTTGTCCCGGGTATGACGGGACCAGGGCAGTTCTACCAGCCAATCCAGATAAGTGCGGACCATGGTGGCTTCGGCCGCATCGGGGTGCATCTGCTCCAGGCGTGACAGCTGCAGGACGGCCTCTTCCTCCACGGCCTTGGGCATTTTGGCCTTGGCGATTTTCTGTTGATACTCCTCGATTTCGTCGGGCCGCTCATCATAGTCGCCCAATTCTTTTTTGATGGCCCGCAGCTGTTCCCGGAGAAAATATTCCCGTTGACTGCGGTCGATCTCCTCTTTGGCTTCAGACTGGATTTTGGCCTGGATGGTGGAGACCTCCAATTCCCGGCGGAGGTAATCATTGATGCGGATGAGCCGGTGCATGGGCTCTTCCTGTTCCAGGATTTCCTGGGCTTCCTCAATCTTCAGGTGCAGGTTGGAGGCAATGAGGTTGGCCAACCGCCCGGGTTCTTCGATGGATTCCAGGATAGAGCTCATTTCCGGGGAGAGGATTCCCTTCAGGGACAGAATCTTTTCCGTCATCTCCCGGGCATTGCGCATCAGGGCCTCGGCTTCGATGGAAAGCTCTTCCAGCACCGGTTCGGTCAGAAGGTCAATGACCACCCGCATGAAGGGTTTCTCTTGGGGAAAGGCGATGCTCCGGGCCTTGGACAGGCCCTGTACCAGGATTTTCAGACGGCCATCGGGCAGCTTCAGCATGCGCATGATCAGGCAGACCGTACCGATGTCATAGACATCCCCAGGCCGGGGATCGTCTATATCCGGATCACGCTGGGTGACGAGGAAAAGCAGGCGGTCTTGGGCCAGGGCGGCTTCGATGGCCAGGATGGAAGACTCCCGTCCCACAAACAGGGGGAGGATCATGTTGGGAAAAACCACGATATCCCGCACCGCCAAAAGAGGCAACTCTTTGGGGATAGCTATTTCAGGGGAATCATCATTTTCAGAATCGGACAGGTTCTGTTTTAAACTTTCGGGCATTCTAGCTCCTCAGGTGTAGATCGGCGAAAATCGGCACATCTGCACCAGCCCCCGCCGCCGGCAGTGTTTATCTCCACCAGGGCCGGGGATAGAAAAGTTGCCGGCAGACATCCACACCAACATATCGTTTATATTCTAATATAATGATACCCTCCTATCCCTGCAACTAGCAAATGCAGGGCGCCGGGAATGCATTTGGACAATCTGCCGATTCCTGCTATAGTTCAGTGGTTAGAAAATACAGTGGTCAGTGGTCAGAAAAATCGGTTTCCAGTTTTTAGAAGAGCTTCTCTTTTAGGCTCTCTATTAGTGGGGCGGGCCTCCGTGCCCGCCCAGGGCAGCCAAAGACGGCAACCTGTATTTTCATGGTTTGCGGGTGAGTTAGATAGCGTCCATCGGGAGACGGTCGCCGAATTTCTGGAAAAAAATTAGCCGATGGCAATGACTATGGATATCATAGCTGCCCTGTTGGAGCCCCAGGCCTACCCCGAACCGACGCAACGGGTAGAATTTCTGCAGACGTATATATCCTATATTTTTCTTACCGACAAGCATGCTTATAAGATAAAGAAGCCGGTTAATTTCGGATACTTGGATTTTTCCACGCTGCGGAAGCGGCATTACTATCTGGAGCAGGAGCTCATTCTCAACCGACGATTGGCGCCGGAGATGTATCTGGCTGTCCTGCCGGTGGTCCAGCGACGGGGGCGCCTGTGCCTGGGCGGCCGGGGAGAGCCTCGGGAATATGCCCTCCAGATGGTGCGTCTGCCCCAGCACCTGATGATGGATGAGATTGCCGCCCGGGGGGAACTGACCGCGGCCATGGTGGCCAGGATAGTGGCTCGCCTGGTGCCTTTTTACCGGGATGCGGCCAGCGGTGGTCGGATCAACAAATTCGGCCATATTTCGGTGATCCGCTTTAACCATGAGGAAAATTTCAATCAGATCCAGCCGTTCGTGGGCTCGCTCTTGTCAAGCCGGATTTTCCGCGATATGGTATCTTATGTGGAGAAATTTTTGCGGGAGCACGCCGGTCTGTTGGCGGCCCGCCTGAAGGCCGGCATGATTAAGGATTGCCACGGCGATCTGCACATGCGCAATATCTGCCTGGCAGACGGCGTCTATATCTTCGATTGCATCGAATTCAACCATCGCTTCCGCTACAGTGATGTGGCGGCGGACATCGCCTTTCTGGCCATGGACTTGGATTTCCAAGGCTACCCGACCTTGAGCCGGTTTTTTTCTGAGACTTTTGTGGAACAGAGCGCCGACCCTGAGATGGTGCCGCTGTTGCCGTTTTATAAGGCCTACCGGGCTATGGTGCGGGGCAAGATCAATGCCCTTACCAGCCGGGCTGCGGAGCTGGCCGAGACGGCACGGCAGGAAGCCGAGATTTTGGCCCGTCGCTACTTTGAACTGGCCTGGCAGTATAGCCAAGCGGACAGGTAACCCCGGTGTCACCGGCTCTGGTAGTCATCTTCGGTCTGATAGCTTCCGGCAAGACTACGCTGGCCCGTAATCTCAGTGACCGCCTGGGTTGGGTGGCCATTCATAGTGATCGGGTGCGCAAAGCCTTGGCCGGTATTCCGGCTACCCAGCGGGTGGCGGTGCCTTTTGGCCAGGGTCTGTATGCTCCGGCCATGTCGGGCCGAACTTATGACGAGATGTTCCGGCAGGCCCGGGAGCATTTGCAAGCTGGGACAGGCGTCATCCTGGACGGTTCTTTTATGCGGGCCGTGGACCGCCAGCGGGCCCGGGAGTTGGCCAGGGAAGGCGGCGTCCCCATCTTTTTTATCCTTTGCGTCTGCCCCGAAGAGGAGACCCGACGCCGTTTGGCCCAGCGGGCGGCCAACCTGCAGGCCATATCCGACGGCCGGGAGGCTATTCTGGCCGAGCAGCAGGCCCGGTTTGAACCCCTGGAGGATCTCTCGGGGGTACCGGTCCTGACCGTGGCGACCCACCGGCCGGCGGCTGCGGTCTTGGCTGATGTTTTAAATTTTTTATCAACCTCTGATCCAACATGGGAGTGAATGGTGTCCACGGCAGAGAGCATCGCCCGGGTGAAGAAACAGGCGGTGGATAATTTTAAGAGCGGTTTAAATTGTGCGGAAAGCGTTTTCTTGGCCATCCATGCCGAGCTTCATACCGATCTGCCCACGGCCTGCATGTGCCTGGTTACCGGTTTCGGCTCCGGGGGCGGCTTGTTCGGCGGGACCTGTGGTTCCATTAACGGCGCCATCGCGGCTGTAGGGTTGGTCTATGGCCGGCGGCAGCCCCCCAGCGGTTCCGTGGAGGAGAAAAAGGCCCAGCTCTATGGCAGTCCCGGCCTCTATCGCATCTATAACCGCCTGTCCAATGCCTTTTTGGCAGAATTCGGCACCACCCTCTGCCGGGATCTCACCCGACCTTGGCACGGCGATTGGTTTGCCCGGGATCGCCTGAAAACCTGCCTCAAGACCGTGGCCTTTATGGCCGAAACCGCAGCCGCCATGGTCTTCCCGGCGGACCTGGAGTATTGGGGTTCCCAGCCGTTGGGGGAGAATCTCCTGGAGAAACCCGGGGGAGGTGGACAATGATCAGAAACCGCCGGCCACCCGCCCTCTGACACAGGGCCGACCGGTCGGCAATCAACGCACCAGGGAATATAGACAGGCCGCCCGACGCCGGTAGAAAGAACTGGCCTCCGGCCGACTGCAATCCCGGTGCCGGGAAGAAAAAAACCCGCTCGGCCAGCTGTCCGGAGGGGCAAGGAATAGAGGCCCTGGCAGGGGAGGCGGGAAAATTAGGGGAAATCTGGTTTCATGGAGAAAAAACGCATCTTAAGTGGTATGCGCCCCACGGGCAGGTTGCATTTGGGCAACCTCCATGGGGCCCTGCAGAATTGGGTCAGACTCCAGGATGAGTACGAGTGCTTCTATTTCGTGGCGGATTGGCATGCCCTCACCACCGATTATGAACAGACCGAAGGTATTCGAGAAAATACTTGGCAGATGCTCATTGATTGGCTCAGCGTCGGTCTGGACCCCCAAAAGGCCACCCTGTTCGTGCAATCCGCCCTGCTGGAGCATGCTGAACTTTTTGTCCTGTTCAGCATGATCACCCCCATCGCCTGGCTGGAACGCAACCCCACCTATAAAGAACAGCTGCAGGAGTTGTCTCACAAGGACCTGCGGACCTTTGGCTTTTTGGGTTATCCGGTGCTCCAGGCCGCAGATATCCTCATCTATAAAGCCAACAAAGTGCCGGTGGGCATTGACCAACTACCCCATGTGGAGCTGACCCGGGAGATCGCCCGTCGCTTTAATTTCCTGTATACTCCCGTCTTTCCGGAACCCGAGGCGCTGTTGACCGAGGTTCCCAAGCTGACCGGGACCGACGGCCGCAAGATGAGCAAGAGCTATCAGAACTGCATTTACCTGAGTGATCCGCCGGAGGTGATCCGGAAACAGGTCAGCGGTATGATCACCGATACACAGCGGCCGCGGCGCAAGGATCCAGGGGACCCTGACCGGTGTCTGGCCTTCCCCTATCATCTGCTGTATCTTCCCGAGGACACCCTGGAGCAGATCCGGCGGGATTGTCGGGCCGCAGTCCTGGGGTGCGTGGAATGCAAGAAGATGTTGGCCGACGCCCTGGTGTCGGCCTTGGCGCCGGTCCAGGAGAAGCGGCGCTATTATACCGAACACCCGGAGGAGGTTCGGGCGGTGCTGGCCGAGGGCAATGCCCGGGCCCGCCGGGTGGCCCAGGCCACCATGGCGGAAGTTCGGGAGGCCATGAAAATTTAAGGTGGGCCGGTTGGGGAAGCCGCCGCCTTCCTGGACCTCCCGGCCACCGGCAGGAGTGAACAGAGGGCGCCAGGCAGAAGGCAGGCAAGTGTTGTCAGTTCTTAGGAAATTCCTTTAATCGGGCGGCCTTCAGGTGCCAACCCAAGTCAGCTACCACAATAATCCGGATTTCCCTGGGATGTGAGTAGTTTTTCGCACCCATGGCCTTTACCGAGGAAGAAGTGGGCTTCCCTCCCCGCCCAGGTGAACATCATGGTTTTGGTAAAAGTCCTGCCTAACAGCCCCAGGAGGAGTTGCTGGCCCTGGAACGGTTGCAGAAGTTTTTAGCCCGGGCCGGCGTTGCCTCTCGTCGCCGGGGCGAAGAATTGATCCGGCAGGGGCGGGTCCAGGTGGACGGCCAGGTGGTGACTACCCTGGGGGCCTGTATCGATCCGGCGGTGGCGCAGGTTACGGTGGACGGTCAGCCGGTCATGGCACCGTCCCGGTTGCGGACGGTGCTGCTCCACAAACCGGTGGGTTATGTGACCACTATGGCCGATCCCCAGGGCCGGCGCCGGGTGACTGACCTTCTAGCCACAGAATCGGAACGACTCTTCCCCATCGGCCGTCTGGACTATGATGCCTCGGGCCTGTTGCTGCTGACCAACGACGGGGAGTTGGCGCACCGTCTCATGCACCCCCGCTATAAGGTGCCAAAGACCTATCGGGTCACCGTAGCCGGGTGCTTTACGGCAGCGGCCCAGCAACGGTTGCTGGAGGGAGTCCGGTTGGACCGCCGGCCGGCCGCGGCCGGGATGGTGCGGCGGCTCAAGACCGGGCCCGGGCAGAGCGTCCTGGAGATGACCATCGGGGAGGGGCGCTATCACCAGGTAAAACGCATGTTGGCCCAGGTGGGTTACCGGGTGATAAAATTAAAGAGGATTGCCTATGGCCCCCTCCGATTGGGGCGGCTGGCCCCCGGGGCCTGGCGGGAGCTGACCCCCCAGGAGATCGAGGCCTTATATCGGGCCGTGGGCTTGGACCGGACTGAGGAAGATTGACGCTCCGGAGGCGGGACCAGCCACTGAAAGGAGATACCCCAGCAGAGGTTATGAATAAGCTTTTAGATCCGGACCAGATACCACCGGAGTGGTCACTGGCTGTTGAGGCGGAATCAACACAGGATAATCCCAAGGATTTTCCTGACCGTATCCCTCCAGTGCATATCATTCTATTTATCGCTACCCTTGTCACCACGGTTCTGGCCGGGGCTCTGCAACAGGGGGTGGTCCCCTGGGAAAAGCCCTGGCAACTCTACAAAGGCCTGCCCTTTGCCCTAACCCTTTTGGTGATCCTGTTCTGCCACGAAATGGGTCATTATCTCAGTGCCCGCTACCACAATCTGAATGTGAGTCTGCCTTACTTCCTGCCGGCGCCGCCCATTCCCTTCCTCATCGGGACATTGGGGGCCTTCATCCGCATCCGCTCCCCCATTCTGAACAAACCGGCCTTGCTGGACGTGGGGGCGGCCGGTCCGTTGGCAGGGGTCATGATAACTCTGCCGCTCCTGGTCTTTGGGCTGCAGCTTTCGGAGGTCAGGGTCCTGCCCGGTGGGCCGACGGATTACGGCGGCATCATCCTGGGAGAGTCCTTGCTGTTCCAATTCATGACCTGGCTGACGGTGGGCAGTCTGCCGTCGGACCATCATATCATCCTTCACCCCATGGCGTTTGCCGGCTGGATCGGCCTGCTGGTCACCAATATCAACCTCATCCCGGTGGGGCAACTGGACGGTGGCCATGTTTCCTATGCCCTCTTCGGAGAGAAATCAACCGTCATTGCCAAGGGATTCTTTTTTCTTCTGATTTTTCTGGGGATTTTCTACTGGCCCGGTTGGTTTGTCTGGGTGGCGATCCTCTATTTCCTGGGTTTCTCTCACCCCGCTCCCCTGGAATATTGGGTGGCTCTGGACCGCCGACGGCGGTGCCTCGGCTTCCTTACGGTGGCCATTTTTATACTGACCTTTATGCCGGCGCCTTTTCAAGGGATTTTTTAGAGGCGGCCGGCCTTATTACCGCCCTGCCAGCCGCTGCCGCGGTCTGCTGAGGATGCTGCCGAGATTGGTCTGAATCGTTGGCAAGATATCCCCTTGCCATCCTTGCCATTGGTTTACTGCTCCGGCGGGATGAGGCTGATTGTTGGCATATCCAGGGCAGCGGTCGGCAGGCGATACCCGCAACCACCGATCTCCGACCACTGCCCCCCGCTTCCCTCGGCTAAATGCGGATCACGCGACCCAGTTCATCGTGTTCGTGGCGGTTGACCACTTCCCATAACCGGTCCATTTCCCGCTGACATTGTTCCATCTCTTTCTTACTGGCAAATCGCACCGGCAAAGACTCCCGGCAGGTGCACGTCATAGTATGGACTTCCTCAACTTTCTCTTCTATCCGTTGGACAATGCGCCAGACCAGCAGGCCCACCACACTCATCAAGCCGCCGGCCAGACTCATCAAAATGCTTAAAAAATCCTTGGGTTCCATAATACCATCCACCTCCCTCCCCCATCGCCTTCAGGACAATCGGTCGTGGCCGCTGCTATCCTTGCGTCCTTTTACCTTCAACTACTTTCAAACCTTAATCTTTTCCCTACTCTTGCCAACCAACGATGACCAGATTCTGTCCGGGGGTATTTTCATTATCTACATAAATGCCGTGCCCCGGCCCCGGCACGAAGCTAAAGGGCAGGGCGGCGCCGGTGGCTTTGAACCCGCCGCCGGGATAAGCCGTATGCAGGATCTGGTTCCAGCCGGTGCCGTCGTTGGAAAAGGCAGCCTTCAGGGTGTAGCCGTAATCGGCATGGGCCACCCCCTGGACCACTTTCGCCGTAACGGGCACGAACAGGTCCAGGTTTTTTAGACTCCAACCATTCACGGCCCCGGAGACCCAGGGAAGCGGTTCAACCCACCGCCAGGAAGAACCCCGCTGCTGAAAGGCCTGGATATTGCCGGCGGCATTATTGAAGATCATGCCCAGGTAACGGCAGTTCACTCCCGGCGGCAACACCACGAACCAATCCCCTTGAGCCAGGTTGAGGGCCGAGCCGCTATAGGTCAAGGTCCCGGCGCTGCCGTCGTCATTATTATTGGCCGTAACAGTGCGGATCAGTCCTGTGGCGCTGCCGGTGAGAACCAGGATCTTGCCGTCCCGGAGCTCATCACTGACAAAGCCGTAGCCGATATCGGCGCTGTTGCCGTTATTCCTGAAGGTGATGACCTGGGCCGACTGGGAGGAGACCCGCAGCAGCGGCATGGCCTTCAAGGCAAAAGAAGTATCGCTGTCGGCCGCCACGGCATAAATCACATACCACTGATTGCTCTTCTCATGCCCCCAAAAATGAGCCGGGTTGTTAAAAGTCATGGTCACATCCGTGGCGCTCTCCCGGTACTTGCCATCGCTGAGCCCACCGGAGACCAACAGACCCGGCTGTCCCGGTGCCGGAAACCCGGAGAATAACAGACGCGCCTTGCAGTCCGGCGTCGCCGCTACTTTGACGGTGGCATTATCCACCCATTGCAGCGACGGTGCCTGCAGCAGTTGCGCCAGCTCCAGAATGGCCGCCTCGATGTAGGCAAAATCCGTCTTCAGAATTACCTGCCGGCCGGTGCCAGCCCCCCATTTTGCCTGTGGAATATTTGCTAAACCCATACCTCCCCCTAATTGGCATAAGCCCGATCGGGCCAGTCTCCATCCTGCTGGGAACCTACCTGAATGGCATAACTGTCATAAACGCCGCCGCTCTCATCCACAGCCCAGCTGGGGCGGTAGGTCAGGCTCCGGAGGAGATCAAGGACCACCCGGAACTTGCGGCTGTCATAGGCGCGGCGGATGACGGTAAAACTGTCCTTGGCAAAACCGTGAAACTGCGACGTTATCTTGACCCGGTCATTCACCTCCAACCTGGCCGCGGTCAAATCGGCCACGGCCCGCACCATCTCCTGGGGCTGGGAGAAATATTGCAGAGCCCGCTGGGCGATCTTGGTGGCCGTCTGCACATCTTCAGTAATGACCGGCGATCCGTAATGCATCGGCAACATTTGCCGGATATCACCCAGTTGATCCATCATGTCCTGGTCTGCCACCTCGACATACTGCTGGGGATTACGCTTATAGTCTCCGTAGGTCAGGCTCACCCTGGTGGCCACCGCCGACGTCAGATAATTGGCGCTGACTGCGTAGAGCTGCCGTTCAGACAACTCCACGGCACCGATCTCCACCAGGAAGTCACATAAGCTCTGAAACCAGTGCCAGGAACCATCGTAAAGGGCCCAATCAATGGCAAGGTGCATCATCAGCACCACACCTTCCATGGAGCCCATCTCTTTCATGAAAAGGTAATGAGGGGCGTAATCCCAGATATCCTGAGCTTCTACCGCATGGTAAGGTATCAGGTCTCGGTTGAGCAGATTCGGTTTGGTATCCCCGCTCCTGGCCCAGAAATTGGCCATCATCTTCCGGAAATGGACCTCATCCTCGGGTTTGTAAGGATAGCGGTAAGCGGCGCCGGCTCGCCCCACTACCGCCATGCCAAAGGCGTGGGCCACCAGGGCATTCATCCAGGCATAGTGGTAATCGGATTTGTAGAGATACCCGCCGTAGTCCCCGGAGGCTCGGTTCTCTCTCAAGTCTGCTAAGATCTTTTGGGTGATATCTAGAGCCCGATCATCGCCGTTGCGCATGTAGATGTAGAGAGCCCCGAGGGCAATGGAGGCCGCGGCCCCAGGGTCATAGTCGCCGTAAGTGAAGCCATACTCCGAGAACCAGATCGGGAATTTCCAACCGCTGCCATCAGCGACCATATAAGTGTCGAACCAATCCAGCCAGTTGGTCAGGATATCCCAGGCCCCGGCGTCATTGCTGGCAAAGTAATATTCGCCCAGGCGATAGAAGGCCCAATACTGGCCCAGGCCATGCCCCACTTCGGGGTAATCCGAACCGTTCAAGACGCCCTGAATGATCTGCCAACGCCCGGCTATCTCAGCCGACGAATAACTGCGGCCTTTCTGGATAGCCAAATAATCAATGTCGCCATTTAGGCAGCCGGGCCAGGCACTCTCTGCGGAACCGATTCTCAAGGGGGCGCTGCTGTTGTAACATTCCAGGTCCTGGGTCAGTTCCTGAATTTCCCCGTCAAGGAAAAATCGCAGAGTTGAGCCTTCTTTGGTTACGCCGATATGATGCCAATCCGTGTCTGTTATCGCCAGGTCCGAGGTTATGGTATTCAGGCTGATGCCGTTGGCTGATTTTACGAAAACTAATTTATTTTCAGCGCTTAAGTAGAATATCCATGATCTCTGGTCTCCGGCCTGGTCCCATCGCCCCACCAAAGCCTGCCTTTTAGGGGTGTTAATTTTCACCACCATTTCAAGAGCAAAATCGTCGTTGCCAAGATGAAAGTCGGTTCCTGAACAATAGGCATGAGGCCCCGTTCCCGGCAACGAGAGAGACGTATCCCCCGGCTGACAGATTCCTCCGCTCCAAGCTGGGCTGCCCGAAGTCATGGTCAGAACATGTTCCCCAGAGGCATCAGCCAAAGTCTCGTTGAACCGCCAGGAAGCAATCTCTTTGCCATGATGGCGATACCGAGGCCACCAGGTAAATCGATTGAAATTCTCCTCCCCGCACAGGGCGATATTCTCCACATCATTCCTGGTATGCACCGGCAGGATCGGCCCCTTAACGCCGCCGTATCTCCGGTGAAATTCTACTTGGGCATCCTGATGCAGACCCAGCAGGGTGTTCTTGATATCAAACCTGTTCACCAAAAAAGGAGCCAGAGGATGACTGTAATGAACCAGGGTCGGTCCGCGCCAGGGATTGCGGCCGTAGGCATTGAGGGAGATGGCCAGCCGCGGCGCATAGGGATACGGGTCGGCAACCCTGAGATCAAAGCCGAAGTCATCCACGTAGTAATCCGGTCCGGCCGACAACCGGATATTGCCTTCGCTGAACTTAAACTCCACCAACCTCAGGCGGTCGCCGGGATAGGTCTGGTGCTCATCAAACTTCAGGTCCAGCAGATCAAAACTCCCCTGGGCCGGCGGATCAGCCGCGAGGCCGATATCCACCAGATTCAGGGGATGGGTGAGGGTGCCGCCGCTTTCCGGGAGCAGAGAAGCAAGGCTGATGGCGACTCTCACCCACCGGTTCTGCACCACCACGTCATCATGGTAAAAGTAGTTGCCGTTGGCGTCCCGCACCTTGGTCCTGATGGTCAAGGCCCGGTCGGTATATTGTCTGATCAGATAGTTCAGGGTAGTCCGCCCCTGGCTGTCCACCTCAGGGGGGATGCCCACAAAAAAGCCCAAGGCCTCCAGGGTGGCCGGGTCCATATTCCAGGAACAACGGTGTTTGGTATAAAAAACCTCACCGGCAATGCTTTCTTCCTCGCAGATATCATAGGAGAACATTTCTTGGGGGGATCCCGACCCCTGCCGGTGGACCGACCAGTTTCCCCAACAGCCCGGCCGGCGGTCCCGGCAGTCAATAATATTGTCCAAACGCCAGAACTGCTGCAGACTCAGGTCGAACTCCCCCCAGTTCGGGTAGTAATCCCCCAGGCCATGGACAAAGGTATGCTCTGGCCCGTAGGCATCGGCATCGGTCGGCCGGGAATTGTTTAAAATTACCTGGAGCCTATGGGGCCGAAGCTCCAGGTTGCCACAGGTGATGAGCCAGGTATCCCCTTCGGCCAGAGTGCCTTCTTGCCAATAGGCCGCCAAGCCGGGGCAGAGCTCCACAGGCTGGGCAGAGGCAGGACAGACGATGGTCTCTTCCGAAACAAATTGCCTCCCCGGTCCATACCTCTCCACCAAAGCCACCGCCGTCCCCGGTGCTCCGCCCTGGGTCACAGTGATCTGCACCGAGGTCACATTCCCCTGGGAGAGGCCGTCCACCAGAATCATCGCAGCAGTTCCAGTCCCCCCAGTCTTCAGAGATTGGTATACCCGGGAGACGGCCCCGGAAGTCTTCAGTTTAAACTTCACCCTGCTGATAGTGTTGAAATATTCCTGGCTTAGATCCCAGTTGAAGCCGTAGCCGAACCAGGCCGAGAAACCCGGACCATGGTAATAAGATGGTTTAAACCGCAGCACCCGGCCGCTGTTCCCGTCTGACGACGCCAGTACGGTGCCAAAACGGCTCAGCCCGGTCGCTCCCAGGGTAGAGTTGGCATAGAGCAGATAGGCCCCCCGGTCATAAAACTGCCGGTTAAAATCATCCCACACCAGTGGATCAGGCTTGCTGGCAGCATGCTCGTAATACGACTCCCACAGGAATGCCAACAGCGGCGCCGCCTCCCACCCCTGTTCCCGGTAGGCAAAGGCAATCGCCGCCATGGCATCGAAGATCCGATCCACGGCAAAGTCATAGGTATAGTCATAGGGCCCCCGCCAAGCCCGCCGGATGCAGGGCAGTGTATTCAAAGCCTCGTACCTGGCGGCCCGCTCGCCGGTGTAGTAGATATAATAGACCTGCACCGGCGTGCCGTCGGGAAGAGGACTGCCCAGAGTTATGATGGTTTCATTACCGATGTTGACAAAGGTTCCACCTGGATAATAATTGCTGTCACCTGACTCCGGCGAGACCCTAAAGCCCCCCCAGGCAAAAAGGGCGTCGGTCTTCCATACCCCCCGGCAGTAGCAGACCCGTCCTCCTCCCAGGGCTTCGGGAATCCTTACCTGATTCCCGGTGACGGTGAAACTCACGCCGCTCCACAAACCGGAAACCACCTCCTGGAGGGGGGTGCCACCACAGTTGTCAAAAGTCCAGTTGAACTGGCTGGCTCTGGTCCAGGTAATTCCGTCTGACATCGTTTTTCCTCACAGGTCAGGGGGCAGGGGACAGGGGTCCAGAGTTGGTGACCGTCCAGAAGGGGCGGCCCCACCGAAAGGCCCCGACCTCTGGCTCCTGCCGACCTCCTGTCTTATCCCTCGGCCGCCGTCGCTTTAAAAAAGATCGCCAAAAGGCAGGACCCGGGCAATCTCCTTGGATACCTTGGGAACAACTTCTCCCAGGATATCCCCGATTATTCCCTCAATCCCGGAGTCGCCGCCATCGAAACGGCCGCTGAGGGCCTGTTCCAGCGTCGCATCGGCTGCAGCCAGCTCCTCCACGGCCATGTGCAGTTTGCGCATCGCCGCCCGGCGGGCTTCTTGAGCCGTCTGCAGGTTCTCTAAAAATTCTGCCAGTGTCATCAACTCCCCTCCTTGTCGTCAGTGGTAAGAGCCTCTCCCACCAGGCCACCCTGGCGGGGAAAGACCATTTCCGGTACCGGATTTATCCAAGCACAGAGCAATCTTTTCATGTGGTCGCAAACTGTTGACCACTTATCCCTGCCCCCTGTCCCCTGATCTATTAACTACTAGTTCTTTATCCAGTATACGCCTCCAGGTAATAGCGATCCCCTTCTATCCAGAAAAAGATCAAACACATACTACAGATGGCCCGAATGGCCTGCCAGGCCGTGACCCCTTCAAACCGTACCCCGATCTGGTAATCTGCCAGGGCCTGTCTGGCGGCCATAAAGGTTACAGGGTCAAGGCGGTCTCCCACCCCGGCCAACTCCAGGATCTCCCGGATGATATCCACCGGATTGCTCGTGGCCGATTTTTCCAGTCGCACTTCCACTACACCGGTGGGGCCCTTCAGGATGATCTCGCCCGAGTCCGGGTGGGCCTCATAGGCAAAAATTTCGGCACCGTTCAAATAAATATTGGTAAAGGCCAAAAACGGCCCGCCGGCCACCACATATCGGCTGGCACGGGCATAGGCGGTAAACCTGAAAGCATCACCCGCCACCAGATCAGTCCCGGCCCCCGGTACGAAATAGATCAGCACCCCGTCTTGGAGCCGGTACGGGGTGCTGCTGGTCACCGAGGCCAGCCCAGTTCTCTCCCAGGAGGCTCCGCCATCAACACTCCAGCGAAAGGTAGCCGTGGCGATCTCCCCCGTGGTCTCAGCTTCAACCAGAAAGTCAAGGTCCTGGGTGTTCGTCGGTTCCCCCAGTGCCACCAACTGAGCCGACCCCGCCCCGGTCTTGCTGACTCCACCCAGGAAGGGAGGCTGGGAGGCCACCAGCTCGGCCTTGACTCTGTAGGCCCCAGCCATGAACGGCCGCCGCTCACCGTCGGCACCGGGAATACCGATGAGACCCTGGAGGGCCTCATAGAGGGCCGGAGAAGAGACGATTTTGGCCTGTTGTCTGCCCGTAAACGAGTTACTGATTTCCCTGATATCTTTGATACGGCCGACATATTGCAACAGCCAGGCAGTCTCTCCATTGGGCAGTTCCAAGCCCGAATAGAGACGGAGCTCCTTGCCATACCAGAGGCCGTCGGCCATCAGGAAGTTCCGGTGGCCGGGAAGCCACTGCCGCCGGCTATTATCCACCGTCAAGGTGTGCGTCATTCCCTGCAGATCATGGAAACAGGCTGGCCGCTGGGCCACAATATGCTGGCAATCTATAATGGCCTCCTCCTCAAGGGACACCAGGCCGGAGAGGGAAATCTCCGTCAGACGCCCGGGAAAAAGACCATCCACCGCCAGCGAGAGATAAGCATCTTGCCCAGACTCAACCCCGTAGGCAGTGTAATCATCAGCCTCGGCCACGGTCTCCACTGCCCAGGAGCGGCTGAAGTCTCGAAACTCAATCTTGAGCTGAAAATAAGCTCCCAAGGCCACCGGCGTCTGCCACGCCGCCTCCTCCCAGGGGGCCGCCAGGACCGCCGCCACCGTGGCGCCGGTGCGGACTAAGAGATACGGCCTGCCATAATCCCAAAGAGAGACACAAGATGGGATCACCGACGACAGGTTACCCAAATAGGGCTGCAGCACCGGCGAAGTCCAGCTCCCGGAGGTAACATACCCATCGGCCAATTGCAGAACCCCGGCGGCCGGGCAGGAACAATGGAGGAATACCCCCTGACTGGATTTCAGACCACAATCTACCCCAAAGGGACCGATCTCAGCCTTGAGCCGGGGTTTGGCGCCTATCTGCCGCCTTTCCTCCTGCATATAGGCCGTCGCCACTCTCTTCACCGCTCCTGTCCTCCTCCCTTCGCCCACCACTGAACCTTAGATTTCCTCCAGGACAATCCGCCCGGTCCAATACCCTGGGGTCTCTTCGGTAAAATCAAAATCATTGGTCCAGAAACAGGTCATAGTCAGCGCCCCGGCGCGGTCCCGATAACAATCAATCATCGTATTTAATTTCTTCAACTCATATAACCGGTCTTTCAAATACTGCGGTATTAATATCAATTTTAAATCATATCTCCGTTTAACCGATCGAATGTAGCTCTTGAGTGTCCCGTCGAGAGTCCGGCCATATTCATTATTATCCTGAACGATCTCACTCTGTAACAGAACCGGCGTATGTTCAAATTCCAGTGATTGCCTGGTATTAAATTCATCATAATAAATGAACCTGCTGACTACTGATTCATCATAAACTACTGTGTAGTATATGGTCTGGACCAGCCCGATGTTCTGTTCCAACTGTTTAACGTGGCGTTGCTGAACCCGAAACGGCTGCATCGGCAGCTCCCAGGTTTTCTGCATCACCGCCCGGTCAATGGCATCCAGCAGGTCCAAAAGTTGCAGAGCGGTGCCAAAATCCCGCTCTCCCCGCCGGTTTGTGGTGAGTAGCCAGGTGGTCAGCAACAACTGTCTCCCTCCCTGCTGCGGGCGGGACGGACCGGCCGACAGGGCGTAGGGGCTGATCCAGAGCACCGGCGTCCGAGCCGTCTGGGCCAGGACTTGGCCACTCACTTCCGTGATAACCTCCACCTTGGCCAGACCCGGCACACCCGCCGCGGCCTGGAAGAACGCCTGGACAATAGGGGCGGTCTCTCTCATCTCGGCTCCATGGAATTTTGTTAGAGAGGACGGGCCTCCCAGGCCCGCCCTCACTTTTTCTCCTAAAAGTCCAGTAAGGTCTCCCGCTGGAATACCCGCGCCTCTGAGGTCAGCACCACCGTAGGACCATCTTCCTGACGCCGCGGCGCCTCCCCGTCCTCGGACCAGATGACCGCACCCCCGGCGGCCACCTCCCGGAGGAAGGTCAGGGCCTGCCGGTAGTTCTGCTCCCGAATAGCCGGCACCACCGACCGGCGGCTATAGAGATGGTAAATGGCCAGATCCACCGCCAGGGAGACGACCTGAGCCGGCGCTGCCGCCAGGGGGACCTGATACCGTTTTCCCAAATATGCATCTATCTCTGCGTCCGCCTTGGCGATGCAGGCCGAGATCACCTCGGCGTCGGGCACGTCGCCGCTCTCCGTCGTCAACTCCGCCAGCTCCCTCACCGGCAGCAACTTCTCGATGTCGCTCTGACTACAGTAGGCCATCTCTCACTCCAATTCGATGGATAAGATCGCCGCCGCCGGGGCCGCCACCGAGCACTGACTCCACTGAAACCCGATCCGGGTCATCAACCGGCCCTGAAAGGCCGTGGCCGGGCGGTCATAATCCAGCCGGAATATCTTGGGGTTTGAGCCAGCCGCCTCATAGAAGGTCATGTAATCGCCAGCCCCGATCCCCGTCAGCCGTACCTCCCGGATCACGGCCTCCTGGGACATCTCCCAGTCCCCGCCGGTTGATCCGAGGTCAACCTGAATAAACTTCTTGCCGCGAACCTCTGTCACCGCCATAGCTATCACTCCATCTTTAATTCCTTCGCTAACTTCAGTACCTTTGCCCTCTTGACCTCAAAGGCCCCCCTGCTGGGCGGATTGCCCCAGGCTATTCCGGCATAATCTACCGCCAATCCCACCGGCGTCCCGGTCCCACGGCAAGGACTGGTAGTCTTGATTTTGTAATCCTCGGCGCTTGTGCCTCCGGGATTGACAAACTGCGGATCAGCAGTCTGATAATTCGTCTCCCCAAGAGCAGACATCATTCCATTGAATGCCGTCATATTGGGATTAGTCCAGCAGCAGTTCCCACTTGTGGCGGCGCCATAGTTATTGTGACTCAGAGTTAATGAAACAGATCCCATTTTTGCTATAGGATAAGTTGCATTAATAATATTATTTCTCACTGAATATGCGCTCGGCTCTGTGTAATACAAAATGCCGATCCCATCTACCACCGCCGTGTTATTCCAAAAGCCACCGGTCTCCGTCATGCTCCTCGACAGCCGGAATCCTATCGATAAAACACGAATCGAATGCGTCCCCGACCCCTGACTGGTTATATCAACCGCCGCTCCATAGGGTACCGTTGACACGGAAAATCCATCGGTAGTAGTCAGCATTTTCGCCCAATAAATCCTTCCTGCTTCCAAACCCCCGGGCAATGTCCCTGTAGTAGTAAAAATCACGGGGGAATTATTAACTGTAAGGCGCTCCCCTAAAAGGATCTTGTTGTTTGCAACGTCAACGTCAGAGGGATTAAAAGTTAGGGTATAGGATTCTGCAAGAATGATGTTGTTATAAAACTTGGCGCCGGAAGTTCCCGGAGTTTCTCCACCCCATTGCAAAAAGCCTACACCACAATGGCCAATAAATAGATTGTTCCTAATTATATTGCCATAGCTGGCATAACCGTTTCTCAGCCACCAACAGATGCCGCTTGTGTTGTATTTGTTAACATAAAAGACGTTATTTTCGATTAAACAGTTACATGCGGTCTGAATAGCTATTGGATCTCTATCAACGAGAATCCAGTTTGAAGCCCTACTATACTGCTCTCCAGGATATGCCGGATCAAGAGAAACATTGATATTCATAAAAACATTATTTGTTATTCTAATACCATCTATCGGATTCCTTGTGTTATCTTGATTGAATAAATATAGTCCGTATCTATAATTGTGGAAAAACTTGCAGCTATCAATGGTAATATTATTTAATGTATATGGTGCCAACGCAGCATTAATATAAAATACATTGCGAAATTCACAATTAGTAAATGTTATTCCAGTTCTGTCGGCGCTTAATGAGGCAGAATTGCCAATTCCAGAAACAAACCGCAGAGAGTCAAATGTAACATAAGATGCACCAGTGAAATCCAGGGCATTGCCGGTTTCTCGCCAGACGGTGTGATCATTTGGCGTCCCGGATGTCGGTTTATAATAAACGGTGATGGTTCCTGAGCCTGAAGTATAATAGCTGCCATTGCCGCATGTGGCATCCGAGGCTTTGCGCAGCAAGATACCATCCTCATACAAACCACTGATAGTGGTCGTTGTCGTGGTATAGACTCCATTGGCATCGGGGCCAGTCCATGGGCCTAAAGTATTAGACCGTATAAAAGTTGGAGGATCCCCCTCTCCATAGGCCGTATAAACAATCGGCCGGCCGGATTCGCCGGATTTTGTCGGGGTCAATGCTTGATTGCCGTTGGTGCAGTATCTGCCGCCCCGCTTGAACATGATCACATCCCCAGGCTGAAGAGAGGCTTGGTAACTGTTGACTTTATTCGTTGTGGCCCAAGCCGTGGCATCGCTCAAGCCATCGTTTGAATCATTGCCGCCATTTTTGACGTAATAAATAGCCATCTATTCCTCCTCAAACCCACATTCACGCAAGATCATTTCCCAAGGATATTTCGGCCCCGGGTCAGGCTTACGGCCCGGCGGTATCGCCACCTCGTCGTGGCCTGCCAGAGCATAAATGGGATATGCCTTACACAAGGCTTTAATCACTTCGATGTTGGCCTTGATCTGCGCCTCGGGCCAGTCATCTCCCAGGCCCAGGTTTTCTATCCCTATAGAGAAATCGTTTACTTCGGGCCGACCGTCATACTCACTCTTTCCAGCGTGCCAGGCCCGCAGATTGAATGGCACCAGCTGCCAGATCAGGCCGGTTTTGGCAATGACCACGTGGGCCGAGGCTTGGGCCGCCGGCGTGCAGAGCCACCGTAAAACCGACTGCAGGCTCTCGGTCCCGGTGTAATGGACCACGATAAGTCGAGGGCTTATCATGCCGCCGTGGTTGGGAGACAGCTTGTACGACACCCTGCGGCCATTCCTAAACAAGAGGTCATGCCTGATCTGATACATCGTCACCGGTCACCACCCCTCCCTCCCTTCACGTTGTTTTCTAACTAATTTCCATGACTAAAAAATCACCCGCGAACCATGAAAATAAAGGTCGCTGCTAGTGGCTACCTTGGGCGGGCACTTAAGGCCCGCCCCACTAAAAGAAAAGCTCTTCCGGAAACCGGAAACCAGAAACCAGTCATCATGAGCCTTCGGCTCAGCTGAGATCATGAAAACCAGTGCAGCAGGCTTCCCTGCACATGCAAGCATCATTTTCAGAACAGAAACCAGAAACCAGAAACTTTATTTTCTTGGTAACTGCCATTACTTACAAAAATAACCCGTTGACTATGAAGATTGATGCTGGCCACAAGTGAGGGCTTGCGCAGGTTGGCAAGCCTGCGCCACCAACTTCCTACTGCCCCCTGCCTACTGCATTTTCTAGCTATTCTGCCCGCCTTGGATCTCGTTGGTGACCCGCTCCACCCCGGCCCGGAGCGCTCCAAAGCCCAACGCCGCCAACAGCCCCATCACAGCCTCATACAGCGACGTCTCAATCAGCCCCATGGCCCGCAGGACCGCCACCAAGAACATGATCACGGCCACCACATACGTCCTCTTCCCTCTTAGCAGAGCAAGCATTCTCCATCACCCCCTGTTGCTGCTCGGAGCCATCCCATCCCACCCAACCCGGCGTCTATCCGCCATCACCAGCAAGCTGCCACTACCACCTTGCCCAGGTGTCACTCCTTCACAGAAGCATTACTCCAACCACGGCACCACCAACAGTTCGGCAGTCCCTCGCCAGATGTTGGTCTTGGTCCCACCGGCCGTCTGATCCGCCAATACCAATTCGGCCTGCAAAATCTCCTTGGCCTGGGTCTCCAGAGAAGGCGGCACCACCAACATGGATGGCCTCACCCCCAAGGCGATCCCCTCTTCGTTCTTCAGACTGGTCATGGCCAGACGGGCCGCCGCATAATTGGCCGCGGTCAACGTCTGCCGACTGGCGTAAGCCAACTGCCAGAGGCCGTACCCCGCTGCCCCCCGATAATCCACCCCGTAACGGAATTTCCGACGCATGAAGACGTGCTCGTCCTCGGGATGATCCTGCCGCACCAACCGAGGCTGGGAACGCCGCTGGAAGATGAAGGGCCGGATCGCCCTGGTAGTATCCAACAAGTACCACGCGGTGTCGCTGCCGCCGCCCAGATTGCTCTGCACCCCTTCGCCCACCGGATGATCCGGTGCAAAGAAGGGTTTGCCGTCATAGCAAGGATTTACAAACCCCTCCCGCAGAAGCTGGGCTACCAGGAAATCCGGGTGCTGCTTGGCGGCCCGCCCCAGTTCAGCCACAATGGGGTTGTAGATCCCCAGCTGGTCATCCTCAATGTCATTGCGATCCACCTCGACCGTGGCCTCGTAGTCCTTATTGACGATCTGAAAACCGGCCGCCGCCAGATTCTTCACCTGCCGATCCCCAATCCATTCCTGGAGCATGGGGAATTGCAGCATGAAGGCATAATCGTTGGCCCGGCCGTTACTCGGCACCACCATGGCAATCTGCTCATGGAAACTGGGCGCCCCCTCAAAGGCTGCATTGAAAAGGGTGTTCAACGCCACATACATATTGGTCAAATTCGCCTGATTGATAATCATCGTTGCTGACTCCCTCCTAAATCTTGATCCAGCCCTTGGTGGCCGACACAAACTTCAGCAGCCGGCCGCACGTAACACCTTGACCCGGGTTGACATCATCAAAGGTCTGGTCGTCCACTACATACATCACTTCCCCCACATTGGCCCGGCTGATGGAAGTGGCCCCGAACTCAAAGAGTCCTGCCGTTCTGACCCGTACCAGCGCCGCGCCGTCTGCCCCGGCGGTGTTGTCCACCCGCTCCGTGGCCACCCCCACGAAACGGTGTCCAGCCACATTCCCTGCCGGAACCGCATAACCGGTGGCATCAACTGCCACCATGGCCCCGGCGAAGATGCGGGCGCCCCCCTTCACGGGAAAATCCAACTCGATGCCCTCCCGATACGGTGTATTCCTGTCTGTCGTACAAACCGCCATTCTCACTCTCCTTGTGCCAGAAGTTGTCTGTTTTGCTTATATGCCTCTATACTCACACCCAAGACCTCACACAGCCTCACCTCTTCGGTGCTCAGCACCGGCTCCGGACGGGACGCCGCCGCCAAAGGCCCGGGTACCGCCCAATTCTCCCGTCGGCTCAGGATCAGGACCCGGAAAAATTCCGGATCCTCTTTGGCCAACCGCCGCAGCCGCCCATCCGCCTCCTCCAGCTCCGCCGGCGTCGTCTTCCCCCTCACCAGGGCTTCCTGGATCAAAGCGGCCGCCCTTTCTTCCCGATTTTCCTCCTCCAGCCTCTCCACCTCTTGCCGCAGCGCCAACACCTCCTGCTGGAGCGTTTTTGCCCTCCGGATTACCTCAACCCCGGTGGCTTCGGGTTCCAAACCCAAAGCGGCCCCGATCTCCGTCAATGCCTCCCAGTTCTCTTCCTGGCGATGCCGCATCAGATCAATGGCCTTCGCCACAATCTCCGACTCCCCCGCCGCCTCTTCCAGGCCAAAGATGGTTCGCAACCGTTCGATCATCGCCCCTCCTGTACCATGCTCTCCCTCTCTCCTTTGCTGGGTTCGGGTGGTTACCTGAGCCGGACCACCGTTCCCTCCTTTACCTTCTTCCTCTGCCGGCATCCCGCGCTGTCGACGCATTACCAAGGGCGGCAACTGGCTGATGGCCGGACAGTTCGTCAGGGCCACATGGAGCAGATCCACCACCTCCCGCTCCTCATTCAGTTGCACCACCGGCGAAAAATAACGATACTCCCTCTGTTCCAGATAGGCCCGGGCCTTGTCCGTCCATACCACCCGGCCATACAGGCCATCCGCAGCCGTCCATAACTCCTTGATCCAGCCCGCTGCCGGCGCCTCTTGGCCACTGAGGCTCTGGTGTTCATAATCAATCACCACATCATGCCCCCGACGCCGCCAGGAGGCCATAATCTGCGCCAAAGACCCCAGCGTCACCTGGAAAGGCCGACGCTGGTCTGCCAATGCCACTTCCCCCAGGGGCAACAGGCGGATTACCTCCGGCACTTCCTGCCCCAACTGACAATACAAAACCTCCTTCATGACTCCTGTTTCTGCACCTCCGTCTGTGGCAAGCCAAATACTTCAGCAAGATGTTCCGGCGGCAGGCGCACTCCCAGGGATGCCAATTTCCCATAGGTCTCGGCCAGCTCCGGTAGATTCACCTCCTCCGGCGCCGAAAACTGCAATTGCGGCAGAGTGCAGTCCCATCCGAAATTAAATCCCACCAACGGCCGCACCAACTGCCTCTGCAGGGTGGCCGCCAGACTGTCGGCATCTGATTGCACAATGTCCCGCCGCACCTCCGCATGCACCCGGGCCGCACTATACGTCCCTGTGGCTCGATATACATCCGTGGTTAACGTCTGCCCCAGGATCGCTTTACTCATCTCCCGGTTGCAAAATTCAGCCATGGCCATAAAGGGATTCTCTTGGCCGCCACCCCGACCCACTGCTTCCACAAACTCAATCTCCGTATTCTTGGAAATGATCGCCGCCGCATCCGATCCCAGGGAACGGATGGCTCGACTCAAGATCTCCCTATCCTCCGGCGTCGCCGCCGGATCATACTTGCCCAACCTCAGGGGCATGCCAAAAACTTCATTGAAAACATTCCAATCCTTGAGGGCATAATTCTTGAATAGGTATACCCAGGCCACCGTCCGCAGTAAGCCGGCCCTGGTCACCGAACCGGATCGCAGGATACAACGGTGAAAGATCAACTTCCATGGCGGCGGCGTTACCGACTCCGTCCCCCCCGTAAGCACCAGCTCCGGCCTCTCTCCCTTGGCAAAGCTCACCCGTTTGGGGTCGATCCACTCCACCTCCTCCACTACCACCCGGTCTCCTCGCACCCCCCAGACAATCTCGTTGACCGAAAAACCTTTGCCCAAGGCATCCAAAATATTCATGATGATCTGGTCAAAATCCAGGTCGTTGATCACCCGCCGGACAAAGTCGGCGATCCTTCTGTCTGTCTCCGCCTCGGAAGCCGGCAGTAACCGCAGCTTCAGACCCTGGACCGCCACCTTCCGGGTCTGCAGGATGGCTGCTAAATGGGCGTCCTTCTCCTCCATCTCTTCGTAGAGCTCCATCTGCTCCCGGATATCACCCTGATCTGCCGCCCGAAAAATCGCCGCCAACCGCTGCGGGGTCAACCCCACACTGGGATAGTTGCTGTAACGCTCCGACCCTAAGCCGCCATACCAACGCCCCCAGGGCGGTTCAAACCGGTTCTTCGCTGCCATCGTCTTCTCATCCCGTCCCATTGCTGTCACTCTGATCAGCCCTTGACCTGCGGCCACATATCAGGTTCGCCGGCCGGAAGCTAGCGCCGCCTTTCCTCCAGTCACTCCGGACTTCTCGGCGCCTGCCGCCGGTCCGCCGTTCAACCACATCCCCTCTACCACGGCCGCGTCCGACTCTCACTCGCCTGGCCCCCCGGGAGGGCCGCCGCCAAGTCTAAAAATTCCCGCAGAGCCGACCAGTCCTGCCGCACTAAAGCCTCGGCCCATAGTCTCTGCTCCGGCTTCAACCAACCATGGGCCACCGCCTCGGCAAAGATCGCCTCAAAATCTCTCTCTCCGGCCCCTTGCCCCCGCCCGCCCACCTCCCTCTCTTCCAACCTTGACCCTGTGATCGTGGCAGTACCCACCTGGCTACCCCGATTTTGCCGACAACCACTCCCGTCCTCCCGCCGCATTTCATAAAGACCCTTAATCTTTCCCCAAAGCCGCCGCAGCCTCCCGCCACCGGCTCCCCCAGGAGGCTCAGCCCCTCCCTCCCGGCCCGGAGTCGCCGCCTTACCTTTGGCTTCCCGGGTAAACGCCTCCCAAGCCTGTGCTGCGGCCCGCTGCCAATCACCCTCGGCTTCAGGCCATGCTTGCCAGAACCACCGCCACCACTTCTCCTGCACCGGTCGCGGCAGGTCTGCCAACTCCCTTCTGATCTCAGCCAGGAAATCCTTCATGTTGATCACCTCCTCGGCCTGGGCCTCCAGCTCCTCTCGCCTGAGGCCGCTGGTTCCCCGTTCCCCTTCCCCCTCGTACTCCGGGCCTTAATACGCTCCCCGCAGGGCAAACCGGCGACCCTGGGTCGAGCTATAATCCACTCCGGACTGCCCCATCGTCTGCAGCAGGCGGATGGCACCCTCCAAAGCATCGGGACCATCATCATGGATCGTGCGCGAGGGGAAATAGAGCAGTTGTTCCACCAACAGCTCCTGGTCCGAGTGCCCCCGGATAAACCTGATCTTCCCCCGCTCCAACAACGGCGATAACGCACTGATCCTCGCCTCCTTGGAGACCCGCTGCGTCACCCCCCGCAGCGGCAAAACTAAACCTTGGTCCTTCCCCATCCGGTCAAATTCGTTCAAAAGCAGCCGCTGGAAAAAATTATCCTCCACCCCGATGATCCAGGGACGATATTCCCGATAACGGTTGCACACCGTCAACATCGCCTGCTCCAACGTCGCCTTCTGGATGAATGCGTCCATGACATAGAAAACCATCTCCTGGGGCGCCCATCCCACCGTCACCACCGCCTTGTAATCCGCCGTCGCTCCGCTCTCCAGGGAAGGATCAAAAAAAATGGCCACCTTCAGATCCTTGTCCTTCAAGGTGTCCGGGTGATAATAATGAATCCACTCCTGCCGAAAAATCCCCGATTCCTGCATGGGCTCATTCATCTTTTCACAATTGAACGCCACGGTTCCCATCAATTGCTTCTGCCGTATCAATCTCGCCAACGGGTGCCTCGCCTCCCACAAAGACTTTCCCTCCGGGGTAATAGCCCGATAAATTCGCCGAATAAAATGACAATAAGGCTCCTCTTCCGAAGTCAACATGACATCCAACGCACTCCGCCGTCGCAGGATCGTGCCGATGATAAAAAGATTGCCGCTCGCTTCCATGGCCGGATACACCGCCGAGGTTATCCATTGCAGAATCTCCCGGACAATCTCCGGGTTGCGCACATTGCGATCGTTCTCCAGATCATCCAGAATCACCAGATCCGGACGCCACTGCTGGTGTTTTAACCCCCGGAGACGCTGACCCCGCCCTCGAGCCTTGACCCGGACGTTGTTCTTGGTGACAAAATCGTCCACCGCTTTCGTCCCCCGCACCAGCTCGCCGAAATCCTGGCGGATCCGGTCGTTATACAACAGCTCCAGAAAGATATAGCCCGTGATATCACTGGCCAAATCCTCCGTGTCGCTGCCGATGATGATAAAATGCCGCTTGCCGAAACAGATCTGGTGCAGCACATAGCCGAACGTACACACCGTCGTCTTGGCGAACTCTCGGGGCGCCGCCACCACCACCGGCCGCACCGCCGCCGATTCCCCCTTTTTCCGACCCCGACCAGACTGTTCCGCCAACCCCGGCCTCTCCTCCAAAAGCTGAATCAACTCCCGATGAAATCCGGCCGGCGGGCAATTAAAGTAGTGGGGCAGATAGACCCGACAGAAATACAACGGATCGGCTTCGGCCCGCCGCAACCGCCCCGCCTGCTGACCATCTCCATCGTCCACAAATGGCAAGACTTCCATCGTCAATTTCATCAGAACCGCATCGGCATCTTGACGGAACTCTTTCTTTGTCATCTTTCTCTGAATATTCATCACGACGCCCCCCGACTCACCACGACTCTCCTGCCAGCCGACGACCTTCATGGCAGCTTCAGGCCTCTCCCCAGTCCCAATTTCACCTGGGCCCGCAACCCTCCATCCTGCCCCCTACTTCCTGGCCATCTCGGCGAAAAATCCCTCCATCAACCGAGCTAACATCTTCAGCTCTTTCTTCTCCCCCACTTGGCGGCGGGCAAAATCTCCGAATTGACTCATTACCTCCACAATAGCCGCCCGCTCATCCCAACTCTGCTCCTGTATCTTGTCAATGAGACTGATTATTTTATTCAATTCCTCAATTTTACTGAGACTGATATCATCATTTTTATCCAGCAACGCCTTCACCTTTTTTTTAACTAACCCCCGCAACGCTTCGCTGATTAATCGGGGATGTTCTGCTACCAACTCCTTTTTTCTTTCCCAATGACCAAGCGTTTTCCAATCATTTAGAGTAGCTAACGATACCGGCACAATCTTTTCAATCTCCTCCAACTCCATGCCGGTGATAAAATTTGATTGTGCTTCCTCATAAAATGGATCTTGCTTGCTCTTTTTCTGTATGATATTTTTCTTATTCATATGACACTCACATATCTTCTTCCTTCCCCTTCACGTTGCTGATTTATTTTCATCATGTCTTTCCTATTGATTTAGAACAAGACCGATAATTTTCCCAATACATCCGAGACATCTGTCAATAATCCCTCGCTCACCAACAGGACGAAATTATTTTTTCCACCGCCTCCCGGGCAATTCTGACGCTCCTGTTGCCGAACTGGATGCCTTGCAGTTTGCCCTCCCAAAACCACCGATACACTGTAGCCCGGGATACTCCCAACAGACGGGCCACTTCACTGGGACGCATAAACTTCTGCGGTTCCATCCTCCATCACCTCCCGTCACTACGAAATCCAACCATAGCCCACCGACGGTCTCTGGCCATCCTCCCACCATCTGGATTCCGTATAGCTTTTTCGGCCTATTTTTCCCAATCCAGCTGCAACATTTGTCAATAACTTCAATGGCCTCTGTCAAACCACTCTGAACTGACTCTCCGCCGGCAACGAGCCAACCGCTCTGGGACCCACCTCCGTTGCAGATCACCATACTTCTCCCACCATCTCCTCCACAGAACTGGCCAAAATCCGCAGACTCCCGGTCTTGAGCCGTACCCCCCGCAACTTGCCCTCCCAAAACCAGCGGTAAATGGTGGAACGGGATACCGCCAACTGCCGAGCCACTTCCCGGGGTCGGATCAACTTATCTGCCACCATGACCTTGCCCTCCTTACCGTTTTTACCTCCCTCTCTTTCAAATCCCGTTCCAACCGGGACGCCTCCTCCCAAATCTCAGTCAGCACCCCCCTCCTGCACCTTCCCGGACTCCACTCCATTACCTTTTATCCAATTGATATCAATCAGTTAACCTCTTTGCCGCCGCCATAACCTCGGCTCTGCGGCCAGCACCACTCTCTTTGATTTTGTTCGAAACAATTCTAGGGGTTTTATTTACCTCTAGATTTTTCCTTCACTGGTCACCAATATATCTCTAGAGAAATTCTGGCCTTTTCCCCTCCCCACCTCGCCAACGCCCCCTAAAAAAACTTCAGCGGGGCTGCCAACTCGGCGCAGCAACCCCGCTGTGACTGTAAATGCCATTAATTTAGATGAGATAGATTGAGTTAATTCTCCGGTCCGCTCCACCCGACCGTCGGCCAAGACAACCCCAGCTCTGGCCGCCCCCACCTCCTCAAATTGGCCCTTTTCTTGCTTTTACCCCCCGATAAATAACTTATCTAAACCAGAGGAGGCAGACATGATCCTGGAATACTTGCCCCGGAAACGTTTTTTCCGTCCCGATGAAGTAGCCGATTTCCTGCTCATCACCAAACGGACCGTCTACCGCATGATCCATGACGGCCGGCTCGAAGGCGTGGACCTGAATAAGCGCCCCTGGCGCATCCCTCGGGAAGCCATCGTCAACCTCTTCCAAACCCCCTCCTCCTCATCCCACCCCACTGCCCACTAAAAAAGCGGGCAGCCTTAGCGCTGCCCGCCCTATCATGGTTCCCGGATGCCGGTCTCCGGAAGAGCTACTCTTTTAGGCTCTCTTTTAGTGGGGCGGGCCTCTGTGCCCGCCTTGGTTAGCCAAAGACGACGACCTAAATTTCATGGTTCGCGGGTGATTTTTATTAGTAATGGTTAATACATAGAAAAAAGTTCCCAGTTCATATAGATTAAAGGGCAGTCCCTAGGACCGGCATCCATGCCGGCCCTTCCTGCTCGCCGCGTTAATTCTGTGCCTTGATTACCGCCTGGGCCACCTTGGGCTGCCTCAACACCAACGTGCAGATACTGACGGCATCGGCGCCCAGGGCGAAATAGTCTACCACATCCTCCGGCCGACTCACTCCGCAGCCCATAATGAGAAAACCTTTGACGGCCCGGCGCAACCCCACGTTATACTCCCTGGCCAAGGCCCAGGCCGGGCCGCCCGAGACCCCGCCGCCGCCCACATCCGCCAGGGGCGAGGCCGGATAGCGCCACGGCGGAAAGACCAAACCATAGGGAACCGTATTCACGCCATGGATCGCCCCCACTCCCAACGCCTCCAATTCCTGCGCGAATTCATAAGGATGAACCACGCTCAGCTTGGCGATCAGGAAGATCCCCGGAAACTCCCGCCGCACCCGCGCCACACAGGCGATCCCTTGCCCCACATTCGCCTCTATGGCCTCCCGGGAATTGGGACAGGAAAAGTTCAGTTCCACCGCCCAAAACTCCGGCCCTAGGGTCTGCTGATATATCTGCAGTCCTTCCAATGTCTCGCCGATGGCCGCTTCCGTCCCTTTGGCAAACTCCGGATAAAAATTGGGGATGACCTTATAACCCTGCTCCAGGCTGCGTTTTATCTCCTGGGCACACACCCCCACCCCCTGATTGGTCAGGCCATAAGCATTGAGCATCCCCTGACCCGGCAGCCGCCGGATGAATCGCCAGGTCAGGGGGTTGGCCGCCACAAAATTGCCCCGCCGCGGCCACCGGGTGGCCGATTTGGCCAGGACGGTCGTACCTGTCCGGCGCACCAGCCGCAATAACTCCCGGTACGACGGCAGTAACGTATATGGAAAAATACCCCGCCCGTCAGGACCCAGCGCCGTGGACACCACTACCCGGGAAATCTTTGCCACCCTTCTGTCAATCATTCTGTCCCCCTGCTCCCCCAGGCCGCCGGACCATGGCGCCCCCCGGCCTTCTCCTGCTCATGTTTTCCCCTCAGCCAGACGATAATCTTAGCAGAGACGCCGCTTTTTCCGCAACAAACTTGCTTTTATTGCAAACTGTCTTACAATATGTTAAAAAATAATCATCTGCGAGATCCCTCTCTACAAGGCAACAATGAATAACAATCGCTTAAGCCCTCTCTATAAAAATATCGCCCTGTGGCTTCTCATCGGTTTAGTGGTGACCATGCTCTTCAATTTCTTCAACCGGTCCCAGCTAGCCAAAGAGAAGGCCCAACTCAGCTATACCAAATTCCTGGAATTGGTCAACGAAGGCAAGGTCGGTCGCGTCACCCTCCAGGGCGATGAAATCTCCGGCGAACGCCAGGATGGCAAGACCTTTCAGACTTATGCCCCCGACGACCCCGATCTCCTGCCCCTCCTCCGGCAAAAAGGCGTCGAAATCATTGCTAAACCGGTGGATGATTCCCCCTGGTACACCACCGTCCTCATCACCTGGCTGCCCATGATCCTCCTGGTGGGAATCTGGATCTTCTTTATGCGGCAGATGCAGGCCGGCGGCGGCAAAGCCATGTCCTTCGGTAAAAGTCGGGCCCGGCTCATGAATGAAAACACCCGCAAGGTCACCTTCAACGATGTCGCCGGCATCGAAGAGGTCAAAGAAGAAGTCGCGGAAATCATTGATTTCCTCAAAGACCCCAAGAAATTCACCCGCTTGGGCGGCCGCATCCCCAAAGGCGTGCTGCTGGTCGGCCCCCCGGGCACCGGCAAAACCCTTTTGGCCCGGGCCATCGCCGGCGAAGCCAACGTCCCCTTTTTTAGCATCAGCGGCTCCGACTTCGTGGAAATGTTCGTCGGCGTCGGCGCCGCCCGGGTGCGCGACCTCTTCCTCCAGGGTAAAAAACACGCCCCCTGCATCATCTTCATCGATGAAATCGACGCCGTCGGCCGCCACCGGGGCGCCGGTCTGGGCGGTGGCCATGACGAACGGGAGCAGACCCTCAACCAACTCCTGGTGGAAATGGACGGCTTTGAGTCCAATGAAGGCGTCATCCTCATCGCCGCCACCAACCGCCCCGACGTCCTCGACCCGGCCCTGCTCCGCCCCGGCCGCTTCGACCGTCAGATCGTCGTCCCCATCCCCGATCTCAAAGGTCGGGAAAATATCTTAAAGGTCCATACCCGCAAGATCCCCCTGGCCGATGTGGTCAACCTCTCCGTCCTGGCCCGGGGCACCCCCGGCTTCTCCGGCGCCGACCTGGAAAATCTGGTCAACGAGGCCGCCATCTTCGCCGCCCGGGCCAACAAAGACCTGGTCACCATGGAGGACTTCGAACGGGCCAAAGATAAAATCCTCATGGGCTCCGAACGCAAGAGTATGATCATCTCCGAGGATGAACGGCGCAATACCGCCTACCACGAGGCCGGCCATACCCTCGTCGCCAAACTAATCCCCGGCACCGACCCCATCCACAAGGTCACCATCATCCCCCGCGGTCGAGCCCTGGGGGTCACCCAACAGCTCCCTCTGGATGAGAAACATACTTATACCCGGGAATATCTCTTAAATACCCTCTCGGTCCTCATGGGCGGCCGGGCCGCCGAAGAACTCGTCCTCCAGCACCTCACCACCGGCGCCGGCAACGACATCGAACGCTCCACCGAATTGGCCCGAAAAATGGTCTGCAACTGGGGCATGAGCGAAAATCTGGGCCCTCTGGCCTTCGGCAAGCGGGATGAACACATCTTCCTGGGCCGGGAAATCGCCCAAAACCGTGATTTCAGCGAAGAAACTGCCCGGCTCATCGACAACGAGATCAAAAAGTTCGTCGAAACCTCCTACCAGCGAGCCCGCAGCCTCCTCCGGGAATATGAGGCAGCCCTCCATGCCCTGGCCAACGCCCTCCTGGAAAAGGAAACCCTGGACAGCAACGAAGTAGACGCCATCGTCTCCCAATTCGTCCCGGCCGAAACCGGAGCGCCTTCCCCACCCCAGGAGCAGGAGGCTCCCATGACCCCGGCCATCAATGCCTGAGATCCTCTGCGGAGCTATGCCACCGTTACCCATTTACTCAGAGCCAACCCGGTCGCCTTCCCGGCCCCACACCCTCGTTGTGGGCAGCCGCACCTTTGACCTGTCCCGCCAGGTCATCCTCATGGGCGTGGTCAACGTCACCCCCGACTCCTTCTCCGACGGCGGCCTCTTCTTCGAGCCCGAAGCCGCCCTACACCAGGCCCTCCAATTGGTGGAGGATGGCGCCGAGATCCTTGACATCGGCGGCGAATCCACCCGCCCCTTTGCCGATCCCGTCACGGTGGACGAAGAACTCCGGCGGGTCATCCCCCTCATCCAGGCCATCCGCCGCCACAGCGATGTCCCCATCTCCATTGATACCTATAAAGCCCAGGTAGCCCAGGCCGCCTTGGCCGCTGGCGCCGATCTCATCAATGATATCAGTGCGTTGCGTTTTGATCCGGAGATGGTTCAGGTGGCCGCCGCCGCCGGGGTGCCCGTCGTCCTCATGCACATGCAGGGGCAACCCCGTACCATGCAGGTGGCCCCCCATTACGACGACGTCGTAGCCGAGGTCAAAGCCTTCCTGGCCCAACGCCGGGATCTGGCCCTGAGCCAGGGCATCGCTGCCCATAATCTCATCCTGGACGTCGGCATCGGCTTCGGCAAAAACCTTCACCACAACCTGGAACTCCTCCGCCGCTTGGCCGAATTCCATGACTTGGGCTGCCCCCTCCTGTTGGGGGTCTCCCGCAAGGCCTTCATCGGCACCCTCCTGAACGCACCGGTGACTGAACGAGATATCGGCACCCTGGGAGCCATCGCCGTCGGTATCACCCAGGGCGTCCAGATCATTCGCACCCATAACGTCCGCTTGGCCAAGCAGCTCACCGCGGTCATGACCGCAGTACTCCATGGCCCTGAAACCTGATCCCGTGCCCTAAGCCGCGTAGATTCCTCCATGTTCACTGAATTCTTCCCCTGGCGCTGGCAGGATGCCCTGGATATCATCCTCACCGCCATCCTCATCTACCAGCTCCTGCTCCTCCTCCGGGGCACCCAGGGCATCCAGATTCTGGCCGGCATCCTCATCCTCCTCCTGGCCTACTGGGGCGCCCGCCGCCTGGACCTCTTCACCCTGGAATGGTTCCTGGATAGCTTCGTCAAAAGCCTGGTGCTCATCGTTATCATCCTCTTCCAGGCCGATATCCGCCGCATGCTTAGCCGGGTAGGCCGCCAGGCCGTCTTCCATTACGGTTATACCGAACCCCAGGTCTTGGAGGAGATCGCCGGCGCCGCCGACTCCCTGGCCCAACAGAAGATCGGCGCCCTCTTGGTCCTTCGGCGCCATGGCAAGCTCCGGGATTACCTGGAAACCGGCATCCCCCTGACCGCCGCCGTCAGCCGGGAACTGCTCATCACCCTCTTCTGGCCCAAAAGCCCCACCCACGACGGCGCCGTCATCATCTCCGGGGACCAGATCCTGGCCGCCGGCTGCGTCCTGCCCCTATCCCAGAAACCCGATCTGGATAAATCCCTGGGCACCCGGCACCGGGCCGGCCTCGGCATCACCGAACATTCCGACGCCGTAGCCATCATCGTCTCCGAAGAAAAGGGACAGATCTCCCTGGCCCGAGAAGGAAAATTAACCCCCGACCTCAGCCGCACCCAACTGCTGCAACATTTAAGCGACATTTTCGCCCAGGAAGGCGCCACCTCCGGAGGCTGGTTTGCAAAAATATATCGCCTCTTTGAAAAAAAATAAGGGCCTCAAATCCCTGGCCCTGGTCCTGGCCCTGGCCGCCTGGCTGGCCGTCGGCTCCGAGGAACGCACCGAAACCACCCTGTCCCTGGCCCTGGAGCTCACCAACATCCCCAAACAGCTCATGGTCACCAATGAAATCCCCTCCCAGGTCGAGGTCCGGGTCCAGGCCCCCCGCAGTGTCATCCGGGAACTTACCGAAGAAAAACGCCATCTCCGCATTGACCTCGCCGGCAGCAAACCCGGCCCCCGCACCGAGCTCATCACCCCCGGGGCCTTCAACTTCCCCCGAGGCGTCGTGGTCAATCGGATCCGGCCCAACGCCATCACCATCGAACTGGATCAGGCCCTCACCCGCCGCCTGGAGGTCTCCCCCGTCATCAAAGGCGCCCCCGCCCCCGGCTTTGAACTGGAAGACGTCACCCTGACCCCCAGGGAGACCCTGGTACGCGGCCCCAAAAATGCCATGCCCCAACTCAAACAGATCAACACCCTCCCCATTGATATCAGCAAACTCAGCTCCTCCGTCACCCGGGAAGTGGAATTGGACTTCCAAAATCTGCCCCTCACCTCCCTGGACACCCAACCCATCATCGCCAAGATCACCATCCGTCCCAAACTCCAAACCAAGGTCTTCCATAACATCGTGGTGGTCCCCTACGGCGCCAGCAATCCCCTCCGCCTCAATCCCGCCAAGGTCTCCGTCACCGTGCGGGGTCCTGCCACCAACCTGGACCTCCTCCGCCCTGAAGAAATTACCCCCCGCATCAATCTCAAGAACCTCAAACCTGGCACCTACGAAGCCAAGATCGCCGTGGAAGTCCCCAACGGCCTGGAAGTCGCCGCCGTTGCCCCCGAAAAAATCCAAGTCAGAATCCTGAAATAGCCCCTGCCCAACCTCCACCAACACTGCTCAGGTATGCCAAGGGATCAAAATTGCCATCCTGGACCACCCCTTGTTATTACAAGCCAAGGGCAGAGCCTGCACTACCATGACAGGCCAGATCCTGCACCGCCCGCTCACGGTCATGGTTTATTTTCTTAACAAGAAAAAATCAGCCTTGTTTAATTTTTTAAACACAAGTAATGATAATAATTTCTGAATGTTAGCCACAATTTCATTTATTTCTGACCCCGGTAACGTTCACTCTGATGAACATAATCGGACCGCCGCAGGGCTGATAAAATAGCAACTTATCGATAATGCGGTATATTTTAAAGTGGTATATGTTTTGCTAGGGATTATCGTTAATTAAACCCCCAAGGAGGCTAATACCATGAAATTCTGGCAACGTTCACTTTTCTTCCTGGGGCTTGGCCTTCTGGCCACCCTGATCACTTTGCAACCCTTGGCCCCCCCCGTAGCCTCAGCCTTCACCTATTTCAATGATTTTGAAGGGCAACCCGCTACCTGGACCGAGTGGAGTTCCCAGTCTCAGGCCACTACGCCGTTAGGAGGACGAAAATTTCTGGGAGTCTTCTCCAACGCCACCGTCGCCTTAACTCTCAATGGCTTAGCCCCCGGCACCCCGGTCAACCTGGACTTCGATCTATTCATCCTGCGCTCCTGGGACGGCAACAGCGGCCCCGGACCGGATTATTGGAGCCTGTCCATCAACGGCACCACTTATTTATACACCACCTTCAGCAACGATTTCGGCGGCTCCCAATCCTTTCCCGGCAATTACCAAGCATACCATGCTCCTCGTACCGGCGCCGTGGAGAACAACACCTTGGGCTACGGCTCGGGAGGTTGGGGAGATTCGGTCTATCACCTCTCCTATGCCTTCACCCATGGCGGCGGCAATCTGGTTATCGCCTTCACCGGCTCTAACCTCCAAGGTTGGAACGATGAAGGCTGGGGTCTTGACAACGTCCGGGTGGAAGGCACCGTCGTCCCCCTGCCCGGCGCTTTCCTTCTCTTAGGCGCCGGTCTGGTTAAACTCTCCTCCCTGACCCGCCGCCGGACCCGATAACCGGCTCTCCCGGTCCCGAAACACCCGAGGCGGGGTTGCCCCCGCCTCGGCCCTGTTCCGATCATGGCTTCTCTTTATTCCTTACTTGCCTCTTCTTTTCTCCCTCACCTTGGCCTCCAGCAGATCCCCCAGCATCGTCAGATGCAGCTTCTCTTCCTGGGCCACCTGCAGCAAAAAATCCTTCGTGGCCGCCACCGCCGCCTTCTCGGCAAATCGCCGGTACAGGTCCAACGCCTGGGTCTCCAGCATCATGGCCACATCCAGGGCCCCCAACAGGGTCTGCAGGTGCTCTCTGTTCTGCTCCAGAAACTCCTCCACCCGATAGCCGCCCTCCATGATCTCGGTCTTCACCCGGGCCTCCAGGGCCTTCACGTCTCCCCCGGGTTCAACTTGGCGGTAGAACTCCACAAACCGCTGTTTATGCCGGTCTGAGACCTCCACCATTTTGGTAAAGAGATCCTTTACCTCGGCATCGGTGGCCGTTGCCAGCAGGGTCTGGTAAAACTGCTTCAGGCTCTCCTCCATGCCGATGGCCAGGGCCGCAATCTCGGCCGGCGTCTCATCCCCCCGCACCAGATCCAGGTTCAGCTCCTCCGGGCCGGTGGCCTTGTGCCCCTGCCAGGCCTTGATGCCGCCTTTCAGGTTATAGACCTCCCGGAAGCCATAGCCTTGGAGCAATTGTGCCGCCACCCGGCTCCTGCCCCCAATGGCGCAATAGGTGATCACCGGCTTGTCTCTGTCCAGCTCCGCCACCGCCTCGCCCAACTGCCCCAGGGGAATCAGCTTGGCCCCCGGCAGGTGCTCCTCTTCATACTCCGAGGGCTGCCGCACATCCAAGAGCAGGTAACTCCCTTCCGGCTGCGCCGCCATATATTTCCTGGCCTGTTCTGCGTCCATATTTTCGGCCAGGCTGAACATCCTCCCCAACTGAATCATCTTGCCCTCACCGCTCCTTTGCTAAGCCTCGCCCAACTCACCGGAGATCTGAAATTTCCGCATAAACCGGCGGTCGATGAAATCTTTCAGCCAAAAAGCCGCCCTGCCGTCAAAAACTAATTGTTTCTTCCAGAAGATGCCCCGGTCATCGCCCAGATTGAAGATCAACAGATAGGCCCCGCCCGGCCGGAAGCGTTTCAGCTTCCGGTTCTCCAGGGCTGCCAGCAGATTATGATATAAAACGGGATTTTGTCGGACCGCATACACCCCCACCTTGTCCAGGGGCTGGGATTGGAAATAAATACAGTCGCCGCCGCCGAAGATTTCTGGAAACTGCACCGATTGCAGATAGTCGTTGACCAACAGCCCCCCCTCCGGTCCGGTGGGCAGCCCCGACTCCCGAAACAGCGCCGACGGCCGTACCCCCAGTGCCAAAAAAATCAAGTCGAAGGGGAGCATCTGTCCGTCTTGCAAAACCGCCAGGTTGGCCTGCACCTCTTGCAGATGCACTCCCTCTAAAATCTTTATACCCCGGACTGTCAAGGACCGGTGCGCCAGGCCCCTGACTTTCTCCGGGAAGTCCCCCAGGAGGCGCCGCCCGGCCACCAAAGTGATATCCGCCTCCCCCTGCAGCCGCGCCGCCAACCGCCAGAGATTGGCCGTAATCTCCAATCCCGCCGGACCACCCCCCACCACCACCAGATGCAACCGCTGCCGCGGCAACCGCTCCCTGATGAGCGCCTGGGCCGCCAGCAGCTGCTCGATGGGCTTGACGGTGAACACCCTGGCGGCCTCGGCTATCTTGACACCGCCCACCGGAATGCCGCTCCCCGTATTAAAGGACACCACGTCGTAGCCGATTTCAGTCCCATCCATCAGCTCCAACCGCTTTGCCCCCGGGTCGATCCTGGCCACATATCCCGGCCGGAAATGAGCCCCGCCCGCCTCCGCCATCTTTTGGATATTAAACCGGATCTCCTGCGGCCGGTAGGTACCCGCCAACATCCCCGGCCCCATCCCCGAATAATAATGGTGCGCCGCCGGACCGATCAGGGTGACGCTGTGCCCCCGGGCCACAAAATCCCCGATCTTTTTCAGACAGGTGAGATGGGCATGCCCCCCACCCACGAGTACCAACCGTTTACCCATAGCCTCACCTTAAATTCAGTTGCCAGTTTCCAGTGGTCAGTTATGTTAGTGGGGCGGGCCTCTGTGCCCGCCCAAGTTAGCCACAGGCAACAACCCTGAATTTCATAGTTCCAGGCTGACTTTTATCAGTCATGGCAATGACCAAGAAAAAAGTTGCCAGTTGCCAGTTATCAGTGGTCAGTAGTCAGAATAATCAGTTTGATAGAGCGGGCCATGCCCGCCATCGGCTCTCTGTTAGTGGGGCGGGCCTCTGTGCCCGCCCAAGTTAGCCACAGCCAACAACCCTGATTTTCATAGTTCCAGGCTGACTATAATCAGTCAAGGCAACGACCAGGAAAATAAAGTTGCCAGTGGTCAGTTATGTTAGTGGGGCAGGCCTCTGTGCCCGCCCAAGTTAGCCACAGGCAACAACCCTGAATTTCATAGTTCCAGGTGGTCAGTTATGTTAGTGGGGCGGGCCTCTGTGCCCGCCCAAGTTAGCCACAGCCAACAACCCTGATTTTCATAGTTCCAGGCTGACTATAATCAGTCATGGCAATGACCAGGAAAATAAAGTTGCCAGTTGTCAGTTATGTTAATGGGGCAGGCCTCTGTGTCCGCCCCCCTAAAAGAAAAGCTCTTCCAGAAACCAAAAACTCTACTGGCCTCAGCTATTTCAACCGCGGATCAATATTGCCCGGCCCGCCGCAGTCCGGAGTGTAGCAGCCCACATCCTTGAATTCACATTCCTTCTTGCATTGGGGGCAGACCTTGGGGGGAATCGAGGCCGTCAGGGTATAACCGCATTCACCGCATTTCCAGATACTCTGAGGTATATTGGGGGTGCTCATGATCATTTCTCCTTAATCGAGGATATTTTTTTGAGGATACTTGCTCCCATTCCGAAGGGAAGTATAATAACCGAAAGTCTTTAGTATACAGTAGTCAGCCAGACGCCAAGAATCAAGGTTAAATATCGCCGACTCTCCTCATGGGCACCGGCACGCTCCTCATTTTCACCAGATATCCTGTCCCCGGCCGGGTCAAGACCCGGCTCATCCCCGCCTTGGGGCCGGAAGGGGCCGCCCAGCTCATGGCCCGCCTCACCGCCCATACCCTGAGCCGGGCCCAGACCTTTGCCAATCGGCATCGCCTCTCCCTGGTCGTCTATTACGACGGCGGCAGCATATCCCGGATGCGGGATTGGTTCGGCCCCCACCTCCGCTACCGGCCCCAGATCAGCGGCGACCTGGGGCAGCGCCTCCGGGCCGCCCTGGCCGAAACCCTGGCCGCCGGCCCCCAGCCGGTGGTCATCATCGGCAGCGACTGCCCCGACCTCTCTGCCGCCATCCTGGCCGCCGCCTTCCAGCAGCTGGCCGACCATGACCTGATCCTGGGCCCCGCCCTGGACGGCGGCTACTACCTCATCGGCCTTAAGGCCCTTCATCCGGAACTCTTCCAGCACATTGCCTGGGGGACGGACCAGGTCTTGGCCCAGACCCAGGCCAAGGCTTTTGGCCTGGGCCTGCGCACCGCCCTCCTGCCGGTCCTCCGGGATATTGACCGCCCGGCCGATCTGCCCTTTCTGCCCCCGCTGGAGGCTTCCGCCCGGCCATGAACCCGAGCCCCGCCTCTCTCTCCATCATCATCCCCGCCCTCAACGAGGCCGCTCACCTCCCCGCCACCCTGGCCAGCCTCCGCCTGGGCCGCACCGCCGACCTCATCGTGGTGGACGGCGGCAGCCGGGACCAGACCGTGGACCTGGCCCGGGCCGCCGGGGCCGTCGTCCTCTCCTCTCCGCCCGGCCGCGGCCGCCAACAGAATCTCGGCGCCGCCGCCGCCTCGGGGGACCTCCTCTTCTTCCTCCATGCCGACACGCTGGCGCCCCCCCACTATGATCGACTCATCCAGGAGTCTCTGGCCCAGCCGGGCGTCTGTGCCGGAGCCTTTTCCTTGAGCATCAGCGGCTCTTCCCCCGCCCTCAGACTCATCAGCGCCCTGGCCAACCGTCGCTCCCGCTGGCTGCAGCTCCCCTACGGCGACCAAGGCCTCTTCCTCCGGGCCTCCCTCTTCCAAGCCCTGGGCGGCTTCCCCGACCTGCCCATCATGGAAGACCTGGCCCTGGTCCGCCGCCTCCGCCGCCACGGCCGCATCCTCACCTTGCCCCAACCAGTCCGTACCTCCCCCCGCCGCTGGCACCACCTGGGCCCCCTGCGCACCACCGCCCTCAACCAACTCATGCTCCTGGGCTTCGCCCTGGGCCTCGACCCCCACACCCTGGCCCGCCTCTATCGGCAGGAGGGCAAGCAGCCGCACTAACCCAAGATCCCCCGCCATCGGGCCCACCGTGCCAGCTCCAGTCACCTGCCCTGGTACCTCCTCACCACCACCCCGCGCTCCTCCACTCCCATCTGATAAATAGCGCCATCCGGCGCCACCCGCAGGCTGCGATGGATCTCATGGGGCATTTCCTGGACCGCGAGTCTGATCCGTTTTAATTCCCTCCCTGCCGGATTGAGAATCACCATGATATTGGAAAAGTTCCCCCCACTTTCCAGGAATCCGGCCAGATAGATATTCCCGCTGTCGTCATCCCCCAGACCGTGGAGATGGCTTATCTCCTGGTCAAAATGAACCGTCCATTCCGGCTCCCATTGGGACAGACTGCCTTCCCGGGACCGATAAACGACCGCAGTGGCAGCACCGATCTGCTCGGCCCGCCACAGTCTACGGCCATCCCGGCTGAGCTGACCGGGGACTGACACCCGCTCCGCCACCGGCTCCCCATCCCGGGAGGCGATGCGCACGGAACGGTCCTCCACCACCACCCAGATACCCGAGAATTTCCCCCTTGCCTGGCAATAGACCCCCGTTACCCCACCCGGATCCGGAATCAGTCTTCCCGACAGAGGAATGGTCTGCAAGATCTGGCCCGTCGTCGCCAAAACATAGGCAGACTTTTTCACCAGGGTATCTATCACCACTATCTTATTATCCGGCGTAATCTCCAGGTCCATGAGCGTGGCCGCCGGTAGCGGCACTGTCTTTACCCTCTTCCCATGGCGGAAAACCTGAATCCGGGAGTTCACCTGGTCAAGGATATAGATATCGCCGTCCCGGCCCAGGGCAAAACTCATGGGCCCTTCAGGATTGCCCTCGTCCGGCGTCTCGATGCCGACGTCATCCGGCCCCGATCCCAACGGCGCCCTGAGGACCTCCACGGCCCCTCCCGATCCCAACACCGGCGCTGCCCCCGGAGATTTCCCTTCACCGGGCGCGGTAAGGCACATCAGCCAAAAAATGGCCACAGAAAACCCCACCCTCACCCCTGCTCTAACCGTCATCGTTGCTCCTCCCTGACTCCCTCTGGTTTCTGTCCAGAAAATCGTGCTTGCATGAGCAAGGAAGCCTGCTGCACTGGTTTTCATGATCTCAGCTGAGCCAAAGGCTCATGATAGTTGGTTTCCGGAAGAGCTTCTCTTTTAGGCTGTCTTTATAGTGGGGCGGGCCTCCGTGCCCGCCCGAGTTAGCCAAAGACGATGACCTGTATTCCATGGTTTGCGGCTGACTGTTCTGAAAATGATGCTTGCCTGTGCAGGGAAGCCTGCTGCAATGGTTTTCATGATCTCAGCTGAGCCGAAGGCTCATGATAACTGGTTTGATGGTTTTTGGTTTCCAGCAAGATGTTTTCCTTCTGGCCCGCCGCTGCCCCACCCCAGACCCCCTCCTGGGAAAAAAAGTGGCCAATCCCGACGTAGGGGCCGACCTGGTGTCTGCCCACCTGCCGCCGAACTACCCGCCCCCCTTCACCTCCTGCACCAGCGACCGCAGCCGCTCCTCCACCTCGTCTTCAGTCAGGCCCATTTCCTGCAGCAGCCCGGCATAGTTATTCGCCATTGTCTGCAGATGGGGATGTTCATGGCCGGTACGCTGGGTAAAAAGGAGCAGAATCTGCACCGCCCGGCGATACAGGGGCTCGGCCTCGGCCAGGCGGCCCGTGGCCCGGAGCAGCAAGGCCAGGTTGTTGAGGTCCCGGGCGACGTTGGGGTGGTCCGGCCCGTAGCTGGCCTCGTCGATGGCCAGGGCCCGGCAATACAGGGGCTCGGCCTCGGCTAGACGGTTGGTGTCGGCGAGCAGCTCGGCCAGGTTGTTGAGGGCGGATGCTACATTGGGATGCTCGGCCCCCAGGCTGGCCTCCCAGATGGCCAGGGCCCGGCGGTACAGGGGCTCGGCCTCGGCCAGGCGGCCCGTGGCCCGGAGCAGCTTGGCCAGGTTGTTGAGGTCCCGGGCGACGTTGGGGTGGTCCGGCCCGTAGCTGGCCTCGTCGATGGCCAGCGCCCGGCGGTAGAGGGGCTCGGCCTCGGCATGGCGGTTGGTGGCGTAGAGCAGCCCGGCCAGGTTGTTGAGGCGGATGGCCACCTTGGGGTGGTCCGGCCCGTAGCTGGCCTCGTCGATGGCCAGGGCCCGGCGGTAGAGAGGCTCGGCCTCGGCCAAGCGGCCCGTGTCCCGGAGCAGCCCGGCCAGGTTGTTGAGGGCCCGGGCGACGTTGGGGTGGTCCGGCCCGTAGCTGGCCTCGTCGATGCTTAGCCCCCGGCGAAAGAGGGGCTCGGCCTCGGCCAGGCGGTTGGTGGCCTCCAGCAGCCCGGCCAGGTTGTTGAGGTCGGTGGCGACCTCCGGGTGGTCCGGCCCGTAGCTGGCCTCGTCGATGGCCAAGGCCCGGCGGTACAGGGGCTCGGCCTCGGCATGGCGGGCCGTGGCCCGGAGCAGCCCGGCCAGGTTGTTGAGGGCCGTGGCGACCTTGGGATGCTCGGCCCTCAGGCTTTCCTCCAAGATGGCCAAGGCCCGGCGAAACAGGGGCTCGGCCTCTGCCAAGCGGTTGGTGGTGTAGAGCAGCCCGGCCAGGTTGTTGAGGTCCCGGGCGACGTTGGGGTGGTCCGGCCCGTAGATGGCCTCGTCGATGGCCAGGGCCCGGCGAAAGAGGGGCTCGGCCTCGGCCAGGCGGCCCGTTTCCTCCAGCAGCAAGGCCAGGTTATCGAGGGCGGTGGCGACCTCCGGGTGGTCGGGGCCATAAACCTGTTCCCGTAATTTGAGGGCCTGTTGAGCGTGCCTCAGGGCTTCCTGGTAGTCGCCTGCGGTGTACAGGGAGGCGGCCAATTTGTGGTGCAGGTCTCCCAGGAAACGGTTATCTGGTGGAGTCTGCTGTTCGTAGTCCCGGAGGAGCTCCTGGTACAATCTGATTTTTTGATCTAGTTCAGCCCGGCGGCGGAAATCCGGCGCCGCGTCCAGGATGGTTTGGATAACTGAGGTGCCGATGGTTGCCCCCTCCTGCCGGAAATCAAAGACGCCGCTACGCCAGGCCCAGAAATCGGGAGCCAACGAGGCTATCTGGCGCAGACCGTATTCGGTCACCCAAAAGATGACGGCGTGGGGCAGGGCGGCGAAGATTTCCCGCTGCAAATTGAGAGTGCCGGCCGCCTCCGGCAGGGCCTCCTCCAGGCCGGAGATAAAGACACAACAACGCACCGATGGGGGCAGTTCCTGCAGCTTAGGCAGGGGGGTGGCCTCCAGAGCCGACAGGGCGATGTCAACGATGGGCAGGGTGAGGCGTTCCCGGAGGGCATTTTCAGCCAGGAAGCGATTAGCCGCGCCCTGATAAAGGGCAAAGGCGATGAGGCCGCCGTCAGTGGCATTCACGAGGAGGGCCAGGGACTCCACTTCGTCCTGGACCCTGGGCAGCAGGGGAGCCGACGACGTTGGGAAGGGTTCGGAGGCGGTCTCGCTCATGCCGGTGCCTCGGGCAAAAGCGCTGTCACCAGGGGATGGACATCGTACCAGACGCCGATATGGTTGCGATATTCCAGCGCACTCAAGTTATGGAGCAGCTGCCGGTGGTCTTCATCATTGTTCACCTTTTTGGTCTGATGGATCCGGTCCAGGAACTGCAGCTGCTCCTGACTGAGGAGCACCTGATAATCGATGCGTTTGCGCTGCATGGCCTGCTCCACCGCGTCTGGGGTCAGGCGCGCCGCCTTGGTTTTCAGGGCTTCCAGACAGGCAAGGCGGGCCAGGGTGATGAGCTCCCGGGGGATGCCGCCGCTGTTCCGGGCCAGGAGCGAAAGAGAGTCGGCCTCGAAAAGAGAGTTTTCCACCCGCCGGGTCAAGATAGTCTCCAGGCAGGCTTGACCATCGGGGTCCGCCCCGCCATCCCGCTGACAGGTCTTGATGTTGGGCAGGACAAAGCTGTTGACAAAATAATTTTCGATCTGGATAAAGGCGTTGTCATGGCGCAGGGCGATGGGGAAGGTGTAAATGATGGACACCGGCGGGGCCAGGAGGGAAGAGGCGTAGTCATAAAAAAGACTTTTTGATTTGGCCAGATCGGTTTTGTCCAGATCTTCCACAATAAAAAGCAGCCGTTTGCGGGTCAGCCGCTCCACTTCCCGGGAGACAAAATCGATGTTTTCCAGCAGATCGGAGAGACGGGGACTGACCTTTTCTCGGATGATCTCCCGGGTCTTGGCCTCCGCCCCCAGCTTGCTGGATAATTTCATCACCAACAGTTTGAGCTCCGCCTGCAACCCAGATTGGGCAGCCGTCCCCATTTCCACTTCCCGGGTAATCTCTTTGTGAAAATCCAGGACCTGTTGAAACACCGCCTTCTTGACCCCCAGGTTATCAACGGTGGCCCGCCGGAACAGCTCCAGTCCCAGGGACAGCAAGACGTCCACATAGGTCAGGTCGAAGAGGTTGAGGATGCTCTTAATGGAATAGTGGATGATGTAAAACGTATCTGCCAATTTCAGAGAGAGTTTGCCCAGCTCGGTGCTCTTGCCGCTGCCCCGGTGGCCGCTGAAGAGGATCTTTTGGGGGGAATCGATCTCGGCCAGGAGGATGATCATGTCCTCCAGAGGGCTCGATTCCCGTTCCACAAAATAGGCCTCGATCTCCGCTGCGGTGCGCAGGGCTTTTTCCGGATCGAGGATATTCAAGGCTTGACGCAAATCTGTTGCCGGCATGGACTTCTCCAGAATATGCTGGTTGAGCGACATTACCATTTTCTTTATACCATACCATAATTCTTGGGTTCATCTGTAGACAAAAACTGGCAGAACTATTCCTGAGATTATACTTCCTGGGTCGAAGGCCTGGTAGTCGGCCTCAATCTGCTCCTTTAATGCGGTCACCTGCCCCCGCTGGTTGTCCACCCGGGCGTAGGAGATGAAGAGGTCGTAAGCGTAGTGCATGGGTGAACTCCTTTTCCTCTCAGTGGGGGATCGGCTAGCGGCGACCAGTCCAGGCCCGCCCCCAATCAGAGCCACGAGCGTCAGCGAGTGGTCAGGAATGGCCTACAGCCCCTCCCTCACGGTCGGGGCTCGGCAGGAACGTCCTTGGCGAAAAAATTTTTTCCCCCTGGCACTTTCCTGTTTTTTCCGCGCCCAAATAATGATAATTGTAAAAAGGAATGATTACTTTTGGCAAAGAAAATATTTCTTTTGGCCAGGCATGACTGCCATACTGGTAAGGAGGTTGGTGTATGGATGTTCTCATGCTGTCGCGGCTGCAGTTTGCCGCCGCCACCTTTTTTCATTTCCTCTTTGTTCCCCTGACCCTGGGGCTGTCCATTCTGGTGGCCCTGATGGAGACGAAATACGTCCGCACCGGCGATGAGCTTTACCTGCGGATGACCAAGTTCTGGGGGAAAATCTTTATCATCAATTTTGCCATCGGCGTGGTCACCGGCATCACCCTGGAGTTCCAGTTCGGCACCAACTGGGCCCGCTACTCCCGGTATGTGGGGGATGTCTTCGGCTCCATCCTGGCCATCGAGGCCACCACCTCGTTCTTTCTGGAGTCCACCTTCCTGGCGGTGTGGATCTTCGGTTGGAATCGGCTGTCGCCCAAACTGCATGCCGCCTGCATCTGGCTGGTGGCCGTTGCCTCTAATTTATCGGCCTTCTGGATTCTCATCGCCAACGCCTGGATGCAGAACCCGGTGGGCTATACCCTCCAGGGTGGTCGGGCCGAACTGCAGAACTTTCTGGCGGTGGCGACCCAACCCTTTGCCTGGCAGATCATCGCCCATACGCTCTTCGGGGCCTATATTCTCTCCGGCTTTTTCGTCATGGGGGTGAGCGCCTACCATCTGCTGCGCCGGCAGAATGTGGAGTTGTTCAGCCAATCCTTCCGGTTGGCCGCCACTTTTGCGGTGATTTTTGCGGTCCTGGAGATCTTCCAGGGCCACATCCATGGCGCCGAGGTGGCCAAAATCCAGCCCACCAAACTGGCGGCCATGGAGGCCCTCTGGGAGACTCAGGCCTATGCCCCCCAGGTGCTCTTTTTGATTCCCGATGAGAAGAATGAACGGAATTCGGTGGAGATCGGCAAGATTCCCGGGGCCTTGAGCATGCTGGCCTTCCACACCCCCAGCGCCGTGGTCAAGGGCTTGAAGGACTTCCCCCCGGCGGACCGGCCGCCGGTGACCCTGACGTTCCTCGCCTTCCGGACCATGGTGGGGTTGGGGTTTCTCTTCGTGGCCCTGTCGGTCTGGGCCTGGCTGAAGCGGAAGAATCCCGCAGATAACCCGCTGCTCCTCAAGGCCATGCTCCTGGCCATCCCCCTCCCGTATATTGCCCTGCAGGCCGGCTGGATCGTCACCGAGGTGGGGCGGCAGCCCTGGATCGTCTACAACCTGATGCGTACCAAGGATGCGGTATCGCCCCTTGCCGCCTCCCAGGTGGGCTTTTCCTTTACGGTCATGGTATTGCTGTACACCGTCCTGGGGGTAGCCGGTTATTACCTGATTATCCAACACATCCGCAAAGGCCCGGAAACGGCGCCGGTGCCGGTGCACGATTAAGAGGAGGTGATGGCCATGCTGGAAACCATCTGGTTCATGCTCTGGGGGATTTTATGGGCCGTCTATTTCATGTTGGCCGGCTATGACCTGGGTCTGGGGACCTTGGTGCCTTTTGTGGCCAAGAATGCGACGGAACGGAAGCAGCTCTATGCCGCCGTCGGTCCCCATTGGGACGGCAACGAGGTCTGGCTGATCACCGCCGGCGGCGTCACCTTTGCGGCCTTTCCCACCGCCTATGCAGTGATGTTCAGCGGGCTCTATACGGCCTTGATGCTGCTCCTCTTTGCCCTGATCATCCGGGGCGTCAGCTTCGCCTTCCAGGGCGGCGTGGACAGCGACCGTTGGCGGGGGCTGTGGGATGCCTGCCTCTCCGGCGGCAGCTTCGTGGCGGCCCTCCTCCTGGGGGTGGCCTTTGCCAATATTTTCCAGGGTCTGCCTTTGGATGCCGAGGGCATCTTCCGGGGCAGCCTCTTCACCCTGCTCAATCCCTACGGCCTGTTGGGCGGGTTGCTCTTCGTCCTCCTCTTCCTGGTGCACGGCGCCATCTGGGGGGCGCTGAAGAGCGACGGCGAGCTGCGGCCGCGGCTCATGGACCTGGCCGGCAAATTCTGGTGGCTGCTGCTGGTGACCGCGGTCATGTTCCTGCTGGCCACCCAGCGCAAGACCGACCTCTATGACAACTATCTGCGCCAGCCGGTGCTCTTTCTCATTCCGGCTCTGGCCGTCCTGGGGCTGGTGGCGGTGAAATTCTTCCTGGGCAAGTCAGAACTCTGGCGGGCCTGGTTCGCCTCGGCCATTACCATCGTCTCCTGCACCCTCTTCGGCGTGGTGGGACTCTTTCCCCGGCTGCTGCCGTCCAGTCTGAATCCGGAGTGGAGCCTGACGGCCTTCAATGCCGCCTCCACCCCCCTGACCCTGAAGATCATGTTGGGCGTGGCCCTGACCTTTGTGCCCATCGTCATCGCTTATCAGGTCTGGGCTCATTACCTCTTCCGGGAGAAGTTGAGCAAAGAAGAGACGGCCATGGAAGAGGGATATTAGGGAGCAGGGGTCAGAGGCCAGGGGCCAAGAGAGAATAACTTACTGTGATCGGGGCGGTTTCCGGACCGCCCCGGCTCTGTTTGGGGCGGGAAGAGGGGAAAAATTTAGGCCGCCCCAAGCCAGGGCAAGGGTGGGCGAAGCTCGATCAGACCTCTTAAGGCGGACCTCCAGGACCGCTCATTTTGCGGAGTCGCATGGGAAGCCGGAAAATCGAGATCGTTGCCTTGGGCTAATTTCGGCGGGCACGGAGGCCCGCCCCACTACAGAGGATTTTTCCAGAAACTGGACACCAGAAACCGATTTTTCTCACAACTAACAACTGTCTGCTGGCTACTGGACCTCAGGTCGGTGAGAGCTGCCCATAGTAGCAGCTGATGATATCCCGTTTGGAGATTAGGCCGATGATTTTATCGGGTTCGGCGGCATTGACCACCGGCAGTTCATCGACGTTGATCTGGGCCATTTTTTCCAGGGCCGTTTCCAGGGATTCATCAAGGAAGACGCGCACGACATTGGGCGTGGCCACATCTCTGGCCACGATCAGGTTGGCAATGCTTTCTTCCAGCATGACCTCCCGGATGTCATTGATGGAGATGATGCCGATCATGCGGCCGTCGCCGTTGACCACGGGGAAATGGTAGTCTTTGGCCGCCGTGACGATCTTGACCAGTTCATGAAAGGGGGTATGTTCCGGGATCAGGGTGACGGTGTGGTTGACCAAAGCATCCTGGACGCTGAGACCGGCCAGAAGGGAGCGGGCAAATTCACCCCGATGGGCTGGTGAGGCCAGGCGGGTCCCTACTTGTTTCTCGTAGAGGCTGGTCCGGTCCAACAGGATAAAGGCAATGGCCGAAACCAGCATCAGGGGCACCAGCATCTTGTAGTTGCCGCACATCTCACAGGCCATGATGATGGAGGAGATGGGGACCTTGGCCACCCCGGCAAAGAAGGCGCCGATGCCTACCACCACAAAAGCGCTGGGGTGTAAGACCCATTGGGGGGCCAGGGTGTGGCCGGCGAAGCCGAAGGCGCCGCCCAACATGGCGCCCATAAAAACTGAAGGGCCGAAGACGCCGCCGCTGCCGCCGGAACTGATGGTGCAGGAGGTGGCGATTATTTTCATGAAAACCAGGAGGAACATCGTGCCCCAGAACATCTTGCCGTCCATAGCCGCCTGGATCCAACCGTAGCCGCCGTCCATGATCGGGGGGGTTAACAGGGCCACGCAGCCCAGGAAGAAGCCGCCCACGGCCGGCCGCAGAATCTTCGGCACCGGGATTTTTTTGAAGAAATGATCCCGGGAGCCATAAAAGACCTTGATATACACGAAGCCGACGGCGGCGCAGACCACCCCGAAGAGGCAGTAGGGCAGAAGTTCAATGAGTTGGAAATCCACCGGTCCGGGGGAAAAGAGGGCTTGGCGGCCGAAATATTGATCAAAGATGGAAGAGGCCACGATGGCCGAGATGATACAGGGTAAAATGGCCTCAAACTCAAATTCTGCAGCCCGATAGAGGACTTCGGGGGCAAAGAGGGCCGCTCCCAGGGGCGCATGGAAGATGGCGCCGATGCCACCGGCGGCGCCGGCCAGGACCAGGAGGCGCCGGTCCCGGGGGGGCAAGCGCAGAGCCGAGGCCAGAAACGAGCCGAACCCGGCGCCGATCTGGGCAATGGGGCCTTCTTTGCCTGCGGAGCCGCCGGAGCCGATGGTGATGGCCGAGGCGATGATCTTGACAAAGGGGACCCGTTTGCGGATGTAGCCCCCCCGCCGGTGGAAGGCGTCGATCATGGCATCGGTGCCGTGGCCTTCGGCCTCGGGCGCTACCGTGAAAACGATGATCCCTGCGGCCAGGCCGCCCAAGGTGGGGACCACCAGGAAAAGCCAGGAGCGCAGCGCCCCGAGGGAGGCCACCAACTCGGCGCTGGCCTCCGCCCCCGGTTCCTGAAAGCCGGTGGAGAGGGAGAGAAAGTGCTTCAGGGTCCAGCGCAGGGACTCCTCAAAGAGGATGGCCCCCAGACCGGCAATGACCCCCACGATGATGCTCAACAGGGGCCATCGCCAATTTTGAGTCCACCTCACCCCCCGAGTAACAGGGTGATGAGGTTGAACGGCAGCAGGCTGTGGGTGCGGCGCCGACGAGGCTTGCTCCGAGGCCATCGTCTTGTTTATCTCCTGTAGGGATATGGGCTGAGTTTATTCATCTTACGCAAGGCAAAGGTAAAATTCAACGGCAAAAAAGCCATCTTACGGACCAGGAGATCGGCCCGGGGGCCCACACCGGTTTCTGCCTGACCGTCTATCCCAGAAATTTTTCCCGGTCCGGTCCCCTTTGGTTGACAGCTTCAAGGAATTAGTTTAACTTTATTTTTTTATCAGACCATCAATGCTACTCCCAAAACCGCGGGGTACTCTTATGAAACTGCATGGCCGCGCTCATACATTCGGGGATGATATCAATACTGATGAGATCATCCCGGCCCGTTATCTCACCACCTCTGATCCCCAGGAATTGGCCAAACATGCCATGGAAGACGCAGACCCGGAGTTTGTCAAAAAGATCCAGCCCGGCGATTTCATCGTGGCCGGGAAGAACTTCGGCTGCGGTTCTTCCCGGGAGCATGCCCCCATTGCCCTGAAAGCCGCCGCTCTCTCCGGCGTCATCGCCGGCAGTTTTGCCCGCATCTTTTATCGCAATGCCTTTAACATGGGCTTGCCCATCTTCGAGTCGCCCGAAGCTGTCAAAGAGATTCAGCCTGGGGATGAGTTGGAAGTTGATCTGGACACCGGCGTCATCACCGATCTGACCACCGGCAGGACCTACCGGTCGCAGCCCCTGCCGCCGTTTATGCAGGAACTGATCGCCGACGGCGGTCTGATTCCCCATATTATGAAAAAAATCGGTAATCGGTAACAGGTCATGCCCTCAAGGGCCTTGGCAGGGGCAGGCCGCGGCTTTACGGCTTAAATATCAAACTTTTTTGAAGGGTCGCCGACTGTCAACTGCCAACGAACAACCGAACACCAGAGACCAGAAACTTTATATTTCACGAGGTTTCCTGCTATGACTCATAAAATTGCTGTTCTGCCCGGCGACGGCACCGGACCGGAAGTGGTGGCCGAAGGTCTCAAGGTCCTGAAAGCCCTGGCCGATCCGGCCGGCATTAAATTTGAATTTGTCCACTATGATCTGGGGGGCGAACGCTATAAACGCACCGGCGAAATCCTGCCCGACAGCGTTTTGGAAGAGCTGAAAGGCTTTAGGGCCATTTATTTGGGAGCCATCGGCCATCCCGACGTCAAACCCGGCATCCTGGAAAAAGGTCTGCTCCTGAAGCTGCGGTTTTCCCTGGATCAATATATCAATCTGCGGCCGGTGGTGCTTTATCCCGGGGTTTATACGCCCCTGAAAGATAAAGGCCCCGAAGACATCAATTTTGTCGTGGTCCGGGAGAATACCGAAGGGCTCTATGCCGGGGCCGGCGGTGTCCTGAAGTTCGGCACCCCCGATGAAGTGGCGGTGCAGGAGTCCATCAACACCCGCAAAGGGGTGGACCGCTGCCTGAAGTTTGCCTTTGAGCTGACCCGCAAACGGAATAAAGACAAAAAGCTGACCCTGGTGGGCAAGACCAACGTCCTGACCTTTGCCTTTGACCTCTGGGAGCGGGCCTTCCGGGAAATGGCCAAGGAATATCCAGATATCACCACCGACTACGCCCACGTGGACGCCACCTGCATGTGGATGGTGAAAAATCCCGAGTGGTTCGACGTCCTGGTCACCGACAACATGTTCGGGGATATCATCACCGACCTGGGGGCCATGATTCAGGGCGGCATGGGCATCGCCGCCGGCGGCAACATCAACCCCGAAGGCGTCTCCATGTTCGAGCCCATCGGCGGTTCGGCCCCGAAATATACCGGCAAGAACATCATCAACCCCATGGCTGCCATTGCCGCAGCCCAGATGATGTTGGACTATTTGGGTGAAGCCAAGGCCGCGGCGGCCCTGGAAGAGGCCATCAAGACGGTCTGCGCCAAACATCTGAAGAGCCTGGCCGCCGGTCAGATGGGCTACAGCACCAGTGAAGTGGGCGATCTGGTGGCGAAGTACGCGGTGGATTTCCTGAAATAATTCTTTACCGGCAGCCGGCCACCGGCCACCGGTCACTAAGATTGTGGAGTGAGCAGATCATGGCACGAGAATTCAACGTTGCGGTCGCCGGCGCCACCGGCGCCGTGGGCACCCAGATGGTGCAATGTCTGGAAGAGCGCAACTTTCCCGTCAAGATGCTTCGGCCCCTGGCCTCGGAGCGGTCCATCGGCAAGACCGTGAAGTTCCGGGGGCAGGAGATTCCGGTGGAGGTCCTCACCGAGGATTCCTTTCGGGGTATTGACATCGCCCTGTTTTCGGCCGGGGGCAGCACCAGCCTGAAGTTCAGCCCCATTGCCGCAGCCAGCGGGGCGGTGGTGGTGGACAACTCCAGTGCCTTTCGCATGGAGCCGGATATCCCCCTGGTGGTGCCCGAAGTCAACCCCCAGGACATCGCCTTATACAAGAACCGGGGGATTATCGCCAACCCGAACTGCTCGACCATCCAGATGGTGGTAGTCCTCAAACCCATTCACGATGCCGCCCGCATCAAACGGGTGGTGGTCTCCACCTATCAGGCGGTGTCCGGCACCGGTCAGAAGGCGGTCCAGGAATTGGCCGACCAGGTGCGGGACCTGCTTACCGGCAAAGACCCCCAGATCAAGGTCTATCCCTACCGCATTGCCTTCAACGTCTTTCCGCATATCGACGTCTTCCTGGACAACGGCTACACCAAGGAAGAGATGAAGATGGTGTTGGAGACCAAAAAGATCATGGGCGACGACTCCATCCGCGTCACCGCCACCACGGCCCGAGTGCCGGTATTTTACGGCCATTCCGAGGCGGTGAACATTGAAACGGAGAAGAAGATCACCCCGGACGAGGTGCGGGCCCTGTTGGCCCAGGCCCCGGGGGTCAAGGTGGTGGATGATCCGGCCAACCGGCTCTACCCCATGCCCCTGGATGCGGCCGGCCAGGACCTGACCTTGGTGGGGCGGATCCGGGAAGACACCAGCATTGCCAACGGCATCGATCTTTGGATCGTGGCCGACAATATCCGCAAAGGCGCGGCCACCAATGCCGTGCAGATCGCCGAAATCCTGGCGGCCCAGTATCTCTAAGATATCCAGCGGTGAGACGGCGGGGCGGTCAAGGCCCCGCCTTGGCCCCTTTCCAGCCCAGAAGGTCATGCCATGCACATCAGCTTCTACGGTGCCGCCCAGACCGTGACCGGTTCCCAACATCTGCTGACCATCAATGGCCGCCGCATTCTCCTGGACTGCGGTTTCTATCAGGGCAAACGGGAGGAAACCTGGCAGCGGAATCGGCATTTTCCTTTCCGGCCTGCTGACCTTGATGTGGTGGTGTTATCCCATGCCCACATCGATCATTCCGGCAATATCCCCAATCTGGTGAAACAAGGTTTCCGGGGCAAGATTGTCTGCACCCCGCCCACGGCTGACCTGTGCAGCGCCATGCTCCCCGACAGCGGCCATATTCAGGAAGAAGACGTGGCCTATGTCAACCGCCAGCGCCGCAAGCAGGGGGAACCTCCCTTCAAGCCCATTTACACGCAGGCAGACGCCACCGCCGCCCTGCAGTATTTTGCCGGCCTGGAGTATGAACAACCCCTGGAGCTGTTTCCGGGCATTACCGTGACCCTCTATGATGCCGGGCACCTGTTGGGCGCGGCCATCGTGGCCGTGGACTTCGCGGAGAATGGCGGTCCTCGGCAGCGCCTGGTCTTTACCGGCGACTTGGGGCGGGTGCAGCCCATTTTGCGTGATCCCACCCAGTTGGCCAGCGCCGACATCCTCCTCATGGAAAGCACCTACGGCAACCGGGTGCACCCGCCGCTGGAGGATTCGGAGAAAATCCTCGGTGAGGTTATCCAACGCACCTATCGCCGGGGGGGCAAGGTCATCATCCCGGCCTTTGCGGTGGAACGCACCCAACTGCTCATCTACCTGCTGAATCGCCTGCAAAATCGTGGGGTTTTGCCGGACCTGCCCGTCTATGTGGACAGCCCCCTGGCCGTGAATGTCACCGATATCTTCCGCCGCCATACCAAGTACTTCGATGCGGAGGCCCAGAAAATCATCGGCCAGGACCCGGAAGGCGATGTTTTCAATTTCCGGCGTCTCCACTATATCCGGGACGTGGAGGAGTCCAAAAGACTCCATTTCCGGCCCGAGCCATGTATAATCATCAGCGCTTCCGGGATGGCCGAGGCCGGCCGCATCCAGCATCATCTGAAGAATAATATTGAAAATCCCAACAATACCATCCTCATCGTCGGCTGGCAGGCCCCTCATACCCTGGGCCGCCGTCTCGTGGAACTGGCGCCGGAAGTGAAGATCTTCGGGATAAAATACTCCCGGGAGGCGGAGGTGGTGACCCTGAACGGTTTCAGCGGCCATGCCGATCAACCGGGGCTGCTGCAGTGGGCCAAGGGGTTGCGACAGCCGCCCCGCTACACCTTTATTGTCCACGGCGACCAGGCCGCGGGGCAGGAACTGGCCAAACGGCTGCGCCAAGATCTGGGATTCGGTCAGGTTAGCCAGCCGGCCTTAAACCAGACGGTGGCAATTCCTTAAAGAGGGCATTCACAGCACTGATAGGGGAGGGGGGCCAGGGGGCAAGCCACCCGGGATCCCCCCTAAAACCCCTCCCCCCAACCCAACGCTGGCATTGTGCTCCGGCGGCAGCTTGCCGTTCTGCCGAGGTCATAGCGCTTGCCGGAGGCGGGGAAGCGCGGTATACTATGGAGCAATGGTGACCGCCGCCAAGACCACCCTCTGCCGCAAATTGCGGCGACGCCGCAAGATCCAACGCCTGCTGGCGGCCCTGAAGCCTTACGAGCCTGAACAGATCTATATTTTCGGCTCCTGGGCTCGGGGGGAGGACGATGACCTGAGCGATCTGGATGTGGTGGTCATCAAAGAGACCCGGCTGCCCTTTTTTGAACGTCTGTTCGCCGTAGCCAGCCTCCTCCCCGATGATTTGGGCGCCGTTGACCTGCTGGTGTATACTCCCCATGAGTTTGCCGCCATGCGGCAGCGGGGCAACGCCCTGGCAGAGACCGTGGCGGCGGAAGGATGCCTGATCTATGGCCGGCAAGAACCTAACTGAAGCCCAGCGCTGGCATCAACAGGCCACTTATGATCTGGCTGCCGCCCGCTGGAATTTTCAGGGAGAATTTTTCAATACGACCTGTTTTTTAGCCCAACAGGCCGCAGAAAAAGCTCTCAAATCTATCTTGTATTATCTTGGAGCCAGACGGCCAGCCTTGCTGACCCACTCCGTCGCCACCATGATCAAACGCCTGGAACGGGAGGTGCCGGGATTGGCCGAGACTTTGGAAATGGGGCGCCTGTTGGACCTCCATTACATCCCGGCCCGGTACCCCAATGGTCTCCCCGACGGCGTGCCGCACTTATTTTATGGGAAAGAAACGGCGTCCCAGGCTCTGGACGCCGCCGCCAAGATATTGTTGGTTATAGATGATTGGTATGCGCAAACCCCCGATGCCCAGATTTTCTTGCAGCCTATCCAGGGGGTATAACAGCCCCGGTTAAAAGCCTGCCGTGTTCTTCTGACCGAGGTCCGGTAACTGACGAAAGGAGATATCATGAGTGTGACCGCCGAAGATCGCCTGTTAGACCGCCGTCCCCCCCAGGTGATGGCCAAACTGCCGGCCAACAGCCGGGTCTGCCTGCTCAACTCCAAGGATATCCTCTCGGTCCTGAAAAATCAGCCGGTCATCGTCATGGCCTGCAACACCCGCATCAAGCACGTCATCCCGGGCATCATGCGGGCGGCCCAGGAACTGGATGCGGTGGTGGCCTTTGAATTGGCCCGCAGCGAATGCAGCCTGGAGGGCGGCTATACCGGCTTCACCCCCCAGCTCTATGCCGAAACGGTCATCGGCTATGCCCAAGAAACCGGCTTCACCAAACCCTTTTTCATCCACGCCGACCACATTACCGTCAAGAGCACGGCGCCGGAGGCCATCGCTTCGGCCCGGGAGCTGATTGCCGCCCAGTTGGCCGCCGGCTACACCTCCTTTGCCATCGATGCCTCTTTTAATGAATTACCCGACAATATCCGCATCACCACGGAGCTGGCCCAACCCATCGTCAAGGACAATCTGGGCCTGGAAGTGGAGGTGGGGGAGATCAAATCCGCGGGGCAGGAGGCGGAGATCACCACGGTGGCCGAAGCGGTGGAGTTTATCCGTGGCCTGCGGGACAACGGCATTCATCCTGACCTGCTGGCCATTAATAACGGCTCCAAGCATGGCAATTACCTGGAAGGTGAGAAGATTTTCATCGATCTGGAGCGCACCGGCGAGATTTATCAGGCCATCAAAGACTACGGCGTCTGCATTGCCCAACACGGGGTGACGGGTACACCCCTGCACCTGGTGGGGAAATTCGCCGATTACGGCATCCGCAAGGCCAATGTCGGCACCCAATGGCAGAATGTCGCCCATGCCGGTCTGCCACCCGAGCTCATGGCCGACATGAAGGCCTGGGCCCAGGAAAATAAGAAGGATATCAAGATGGCCACCAAGCCCTTCAAAGACCGGATCGATGCCATCCCGCCTGCCTATCAGGCAAAGATTGCCGAGGCGGCATACCAGGAAGCCAGGGTCTTTATCCAGGCCTTCCGGGCGGTGGGCACCGCGTCATTGGTAGCCAAAGGCCTGGCCGCGTCTTAAAGCGCGGAGATCACTGTGCGCATCATCGGCGGACGGCTCAGAGGCCGACGGTTGGCCGGAGTCAAAGGGTTGATGCGTCCCACCGCCGATCGGGTGCGGGAGGCCATCTTTAACATTCTGGGAGGGGCGGTAGCAGGGGCCCAGGTGTTGGACCTCTTTGCCGGTACCGGGGCTTTGGGCATCGAAGCCTTGAGCCGCGGGGCCGCTGGCGCCATTTTTGTGGAGGAGCACCGGACCTCCCTGGTTGTCTTGCGGCGCAATCTGGCCCTTTGCGGCTTGACAGACGTCGGCCATATCTACCCCTTGCCGGTCCAGAAGGCCCTGCCCCAACTGGCGGCCCAGGGGAAGAGCTTCAATCTGATTTTTCTGGATCCGCCCTATGAAAAGGGTCTGGCCGGGCGTACCCTGGCCCTGTTGGCCCGACTGCCCTTGTTGGACCCCTACGGTATCATCGCCGTGGAACACAGTCGGGCTGAAGCATTGGCCGAGGCTTACGAGGCCCTGGTGGGCACGGACCGCCGGCACTATGGCGGCACCATGGTCTCATTTTATCAGGTTACTTCGCCGTCTCCCCGGCATGGTCCGGCCTCTGGGCAGCAGCCAGAGGAGGTCGACCACCGGGATTGACGGTCAAGGGAAGGAGTCACTTTGGGCAAAATCGCCATTTACCCGGGGTCCTTTGATCCCATCACCAACGGTCACCTGGACCTCATCCAACGGGGCCTGAAAATCTTCGATGAAATTATCGTTGCCATTGCCGTCAACCCGGTGAAGCAGCCCCTGTTCACCATTGAAGAGCGGGTGGACATGATCCGACAGGTGCTTAATCACCACCCCCGGGTGCGGATTGACCACTTCACCGGCCTGTTGGTGGACTATGTCCGCCGCCAGAATACCAACGTCATCCTCCGCGGCTTGCGGGCGGTGAGCGATTTTGACTATGAGTTTCAGTTGGCCCTCATGAACCGTCGTCTGGCCCCGGAAATCGAGACGGTCTTTCTCATGACCAGCCTGAAATGGGTCTTCTTGAGCTCCTCGATTTTAAAAGAGGCTGTCAGTCTGGGAGGGGTTTTAGAGGATATCGTCCCGCCTCTGGTCTTTCAGCTGCTCCGAGAGAAGTTTGGAGTGAAGTAGTATGCTGCCCGGATTGGCGCCGTGTGCCATACTTCGCCTCAGCGGCGTCCTCTTCACCCTGGTGTTCCTCCTTGCCGGGGGCTGCCGGCCCAAGGTACCGCCACCGCCGCCACCGGTGGTGGAGGAAGTGCCGCCGCCGGTGCCGGTGATCCCTGGCCCGGCTCCGCACCTGACCCAGCCCGCTGCCGCGCCGAAACTGGCGGCCCTCCTGAAAGAGGTGGCGCTGCGCTATGATCCGGGTATGACTCAGGAAGACCGGGACCGGGATTTTGCCGAAAAGATCGCCCACGCCCGGCAGGCGCTGCGCCTGGAACGGATCAAGGCCATGCGGGAGCGCAGCCTGGAGCTGATCAGCAGCAACGGCGGTGAGATTTCCTGGGAATACTTCCGCCTGCAGAAATGGCCGGATGGCACGCCCGTGGGGGTGACTCTCAACGTCCCCGTCTGGGTCCCCAGCCGAGCCCGGCCCGTGCCCACCTATGCGGCCCTGGCCGAGAAATGGGAAGAGGTGGCCGCAGCCAAGCCGCGGCCGGCCGGTCTGGTCTATTTTGCCGGTGACTTGCAGGACATCAATGCTAAAAACCGCTACCGCACCGCTAACATGGCCTTTGAAATCAACAGCCTGCACGCCCCTCTGGCTGCCCTCCTGCTGGAATATATCTATCGGGAGGGGGTATACGATCCCAACAAACGGGTGCCCCTCTTGGTGGTCCGGGGCGGCGAAGATACGTATGCCGCGGCCGGGGACAGCGGCCCGGTGAGCGTGGAGGGCTTGAGTTTTGCCGATGAATTAGGCGGCGATCTGAACGCCGCCCGAGTCCGGCTCACGTATCCGAGCCTGGCCGACATTCACCACGGCCGCCACGTCAAGGCCTCCAACCACCGCCTGGGCTGTGCTCTGGATATCAACGACTTTAATTTCAAAGGCCTAGTGGACGGTATGCCCAACCAGGTCAGCGCCTCGCTGCGGCACTATAATCGCGACGGCATGCATCAGTTGGACGCCCGCAATCTGCCAGAATGGGTCTTTGTGGCTGCCAAAAAAGTGGGCTACCGCATTCCCCAGGAATGGACCTACATCGGTGCCAGCAAGGACTGGCCGCACTTTGACTGCGGCACAAAATAGGGAAAAGGGAAAAGGGCTGAGGGATTAGGAAGAGGATCCTGAATTCTGGATGCCTGTCCCAAATCCATGCTGGTGCTGCTGACATAATTTTCTATGACCACCGATGGCAACAACCCTAACTTGGCGGCTTTTCTCGAGGAATTGCGAGGCTCGGCGGATTATCGGCCTTTTCTCAGCCATTATCACCAGTTGCCGGCTGAGCCCGGCCGGTTTGCCGCACCTCGACAGCCATTGGCGGCACCTTTGCAGGCAGCGCTGCGCACCTTGGGCATTACCCAACTTTATGCCCACCAGGCGCAAGCCCTGGACCTTTTGCAGGATGGGCGCCATATCCTGGTGGCCACCCCCACGGCCAGCGGCAAGACCCTGATCTATAACGTGCCGGTAGTGACGGCCCTCTTGCAGGAGCAGTCGGCCCGGGCCCTGTATCTTTTTCCCCTGAAAGCCCTGGAGCAGGATCAGCTCAAGACCCTGGTGGAATTGCGGGGGGCCTTGCCGGATCAGACCTTCCAGGCGGCCATCTACGACGGCGATACCCCGGCGGAGCTGCGTCGGCAATTGCGCCTCAAGCCGCCTCACATCCTCATCACCAATCCCGATATGCTGCATCTGGGGCTGCTGCCCTACCACGAAGCCTGGCGGCAATTTTTTTCCGAGCTGAAGTTCATTGTTATCGATGAAGTGCATACCTACCGGGGGATCATGGGCAGCCACATGGCCCAGGTCCTGCGGCGTCTGACCCGAATCTGTCGGCTCTATGGCTCAAGGCCGCAATACATTCTGGCCTCGGCGACCATCGCCAATCCGGCCGAGATGGCGGCTAAACTCACCGGGGTCGAGGTCGAGGTGATCGCCCAGTCGGGAGCGCCGCTATCCGGCCGCCATTTTGTCTTCTGCAATCCCGAGGATAGTTCCGCGGTCCTGGCGGCCCGCCTTTTTGTCCAGGCCCTGCGCCACGGCCTGGCCACCATCTGCTTTACCCAGGCCCGGAAGCTAACGGAGTTAATGCACCTCTGGGCCCTGCGTCAAGCACCGCATCTCAAGCGTCTCATCAGCTCCTATCGGGCCGGTTTCTTGCCGGAGGAACGGCGGGAGATTGAGGGAAAATTGGCCAGCGGCAAGATGTTGGGGGTGATCTCCACCAGCGCCCTGGAAATGGGCATCGACATCGGCGGCTTGGATGTCTGTATTTTGGTAGGCTATCCCGGCACCATGGTGACTACCTGGCAGCGCAGCGGCCGGGTGGGGCGCTGGGGGCAGGATTCCCTGGTGATCCTGGTGGCCCAACCCGATGCCCTGGACCAATATTTTATGAAACATCCGGAAGAATTTTTTTCCCGGCAGTTTGAGGCCGCGGTCCTGGATCCCCACAATCCCTATGTGGTCAAGGCCCATCTGCCCTGCGCCGCCCAGGAACTACCCCTCAGCCAGCAGCAGGAAAGCGTCTATGACCTGGAGCAATATGCCCCCCTGATCAAAGAACTGGAACGAGAACGGCAGCTGCTTCAGGCCGTGGCCTCGGAGACCTGGTACGCCAGCTCCCGCTTCCCCCAGAAAGGCGTTAATATCCGCGGGGTAGGTGAAGGGTTCGCCATCTTTAAAGCAGGGAGCAAACGGCCCATCGGCAGTATCGACGGCCATCGGGCCTTTACCGAATGCCATCCCGGCGCCATCTATCTTCACAAGGCCACTTCCTATCTCGTGGAGAAGTTGGACCTGGAGCGCCGCAATATCCTGGTCCAGCCGGTGGAACCGAAATATTTCACCCGCATCCAGAGCGAAAAGGAGACGGAGATCCTGGAAGAATTCGGCAGTCGGGCCCTGCCCCAGGGCACCGTCCATCTGGGCCGCTTGAAGGTCACTCAACGCATCGTGGCCTATGAAAAGAGGCGGATGGTGGGCCAGGAACTCTTGGGGGTGATCTCTTTGGACCTGCCGCCGCAGATTTTTGAGACGGTGGGCATGTGGCTGCAGATCCCGGATACAATCAAACAGGCGGTAAGCCGAGAGGGCCGCCAGTTTATGGGCGGCATCCATGCCCTGGAACATGCCCTCATCAGCATGTTCCCCCTCTATGCCTTGGCCGACCGCTATGACATCGGCGGCATCTCCCACCCTTTGCACCCCCAATTGCAGCAGGCCGCGGTTTTTATCTATGACGGCTATCCCGGCGGCGTCGGTCTGGCGGCCAAGGCCTATGAGATGACCGAACCCCTCCTGCGCAAGACCCGGGACCTCATCGCCGCCTGCGCCTGTGAGGACGGCTGCCCCTCCTGCATCCATTCCCCCAAATGCGGCGCCGGCAACAAGCCCCTGGATAAGGCCGCCGCCATCCAGATCGCCGGCGGCCTCCTGGAGCCAGCGACAGCTGCCGTGCCTTCCCCGTCCCAGGCGCCGCCCCCCAGACCTCGGCCGGTGAACGCGGCCCCCGCCGCCGCACCGGATCCCCGACTGGCCGTGCCCGGCCTGGAAGACTACAACATCCTGGTCCTGGATATCGAAACCCAACGGTCTGCCGAGGAGGTTGGCGGCTGGCACCGCTGCCACCTCATGAAGCTGGCTGTGGCCGTCCTGGCCGACCTGGCCCACCAGCAGTACGAAGTCTATGGGGAAAATCAGGTCCAGGAGCTGTGCCGGCGTCTAGAGGCCGCCGACCTGGTGGTGGGCTTTAACCTGAAAAAATTCGACTATCGGGTCCTCCAGCCCTACACTGACCTGGATTTCCGGCATCTTCCCACTCTGGATATCCTGGAGGAGGTTCAGCGGTTTCTCGGCCACACCCTGTCGCTGGGACACCTGGCCGAGAAAACCCTCCAGGAGGGCAAGAGCGGCGACGGCCTCCTGGCTCTGCAGCTCTTCCAGGAAGGCCGTTTCGCTGAACTGGCCGATTACTGTCGCAAGGACGTGGAATTGACGGCCCGCCTCTTCGCCCACGGCTGCCGTCGGGGGTTTCTGGTCTACAAACATCGCCGGGGGGCCCTGGTGAAAATCCCCGTGGATTGGAGTCCGGCCCGTCTCTTTCCCTCCCCCCGTTGATACTACTTTTCCTTTGCTATTTCCTGGAAATTCATCTAATATGGAACAAATTTCCTAACAAGGAGGAGTCCATGCCGAAGATGCTTCCCCGCACCTGCCTGATGATCCTGCTGTTCTTGGGATTAGCAGCAGCGCCGGCCCTGGGTTATATCAGCGCCGGTGATAAACTTGGTGATCTGGAATTTCCACCCCCCCTGGCCGAGGACACTGCCAAACTCCTGGGGGTTCCGGCGGATAAACCCTTCAAATTAAGCCAGTTGGGGGTGCCCTATATCCTTTTGGAGTCTTTTGCCACCGGCTGTCCCCACTGCTTCACCCACGCTCCGACCATGAATAAATTGGCCGGTCTCATTGCCAAGGACCCCAAAACGGCCGGCAAGATCAAGGTCATCGGTCTGGCCGCCAGTGACACCCTGAACAATGTCACGGCCTGGAAAAAGCAGCTGAAGGTCCCCTTTGCCCTGGTACCCGATCCCGAGCAGGCTACCACTAAAAAACTCAACATCATGGGGACGCCCACCACCATCTTCCTGAACAAAAACGGCGAGGTGCTCTTGGCTAAACCTGGGGCCTTTGAAAGCCCCGAAGAATTTCTCAAGGAACTCATCAAGTTGATGAAGTAAACGAAAAATTGGGCGGTCCAGGGCCGCCCTTATTATTTCCACGGGAGGTCATGGGAATTATTCATGGAATTAAATGCAGTACTGGTTGCCACTGATTTTTCCGACTGCTCCGGGGTGGCCTTCAACGCCGCTCAAACCCTGGCCCAACGGTTTGAGGCCCGCCTCATCCTCCTCCATGTCATTGATCAACACTTCCTGGAAAAGTTGAGCAGCCATACCGGCAAGAGCAAGGAAGAACTTGCCAAAGAACTCCGGCGGAAGGCCGAAAAAGATATGGCCGCCTTCCTGAAACAGTGGAACCCTGCCGGGATGGAAGTGGATACCCTGGTGGCGGTGGGCACACCCTTCCAGGAGATCGCCGTTCTGGCCCGGGACTTGGTGGTGGATCTGGTGGTGGTCGGCGGCTACGGCCGCAAAGGTCGGGGCAAGATCGAGGAGATGTTTTTCGGTTCCACCGCCGAGAAGGTGGTACGACTCCTCCCCTGCCCGGTGTTGTGCATCCCCAAATGAGGCCCCTGCCGCCCGAGGCTTAGAGGGCGAAGTCTACCTGAATCTTAAAGATGCGGGTGGCGGGGAAGCTGTAAATGGCCGCGATGCCGCTTTTGGCCTGCATCTCGGCGATGATCGCCGCCAGCCGTTCCGTGGATTCGGCGATGAGGGTAAACCAGACATTGAGACGATGGCGGCGCAGATAATTGTGGGTTACCCCCGGATACTGGTTCACCACCCCGATGAACTGCTCAATCTGGTCCGGGGGGACCTCGGCGGCGCATAAGGTACTGGTATAGCCCAATTGCCGGGAGTTGAAGTTGGCGCCGATGCGGCGGATGACGCCCGTATCCACCAGACGCTGGACCCGGGCCACGACTTCTTCTTCCGATAAGCCGACCATGTCCCCTACCGCGGCATAAGGGCGGGGGGTGATGGGGAATGAGGACTGGATCAGGTTGAGGATGGCCTTATCCAGTTCATCAAGCTGGACATGGGGTTGCGTGTTCATGCCGTGGCCCTCGGCTCATAGGAACAGATGGGTTCATCCCCCAGGACATCGCCGGTGAGGGCGTAGGCCCGGGCCCGGCAACCGCCGCAGACCCTGCGATACTCACACCTTCGGCATTTGCCGTGATACCCCTCCAGGTCGCGGAGTTGGCGGAAAAGAGCCGACTCGGCCCAGATGCGGGAGAACGGCGTCTGCCGGATATCCCCCGCCGGCAATTCCAGGTAACCACAGGGTTGGACTATCCCCTCATACGATACAAAGGCAAAGCCCTGCCCGCCCAGACAGCCCTTGGTCATGGCCTCCATGCCGTGGGTTGACGGGGTGATCTTCTCTCCCCGGGCCGTCGCCTCCTGGCGCCAAAGCCGGTAAAACTGCGGCGCACAGGTGGGCTTGATGTGAATCCTGCCCTCTTGCTGGCGGGCCAGCAGCCAACGCAGGGTGGCGTCGTATTCTGCGGCCGACAGGAGCTGGTCCTTGATCTCCTCACCCCGGCCGGTGGGGACCAGGACAAAGACATGATGGGCCGCAGCCCCCAACCTTTCGGCCAAGGCTGAGATGGCCGGCAACTCCTCCCGGTTGTCAGCGATGACGGTGGTGTTGATCTGAAAAGGCAACCCCGCTTCTTTGAGAACCTGGATACCGTGCAGAGCACCCTCGAAGGCCCCGGCAACCTGGCGCAGCCGGTCGTGGCTGGCCGCAGTGGCCCCGTCCAGGGAGATGCTCAACCGTTGGATGCCGACTTCTTTGAGCCGCCGGGCGATCTCCGGGGTCAACAGGGTGCCGTTCACCGCCATGACCATGCGGTGTCCCAGGTTGGTGCCATGGGCGGCCAGATCAAAAATATCCTCACGCAACAAGGGTTCGCCGCCGGTCAGGATGACGACCACCTGACCCAAAGCGGCGATATCCTCCAACAGGGCCTTGCCCTCGGCCGTGGTCAACTCGCCGGAATACGGCCCTTTGCCGGCCGCGGCCCGGCAGTGGGCGCAGGCCAGATTGCAGCGCCGGGTGGTCTCCCAGGCCAGGAGGCGGAGGGGCGGTGTTTTAGAGGCAGTAGGGTGCAGATTTTTATCCATATCTTATTGCAGGCGGTATATGAGGGCATCCTCAATGAAAACATTATTGATAAAACGATTTTGAAAACGTAATTTTGATAATTTTGGCCCGGTCTTTACTCCTGATTTTAATAATTTAATCAAGGGATCGTTCGGGCTCATCAATGTCAATTTATTTAGGGGAGTGTAATTAAATATATTGTTATTTTTGATAATATTTCCTACAATTTTGTATGCCTCGAGTGGCCCTTTTTCATCAACAATCGGTGTAGCAATAATAAAACGCCACTCTTCGGCATCATCAAAATAATACCATAACGCCGATTTTACTTTTATGTTATTATCATCTAATATGTTAATTTAATTAATGGTTTCTTCAATATATTCGTTCACCAAAAATTCTTTAGCCATGGTAATATTCCGTATGTCTTGTCAGAGATGGCTGTCAGCAGAGATTCCGCTTTTTTTCTGGTCTACCATTTTAATACATCTACTTTTTTCAGACCAGTCCTTCACGGTGTTCCAGGAGGCGGCAAAATCATTGTCTTGTTTAATTTTAACAGACAATTTCTCCCTGAGCCCGGCCACATCAATTAACTAATTCAGATCATGGACGTAACTTTGATTTACCCGGTCTTTATCAGGAAAATCAAATTTTTTCGTCAACCTGGCAATACATGCCTTTAAGGCACGTTCGACCACCTAGCCTGCCAAATAATAAGCCCCCTCGGCGCAGCCGTGCCGGAGGAGAACCTGGGCCTCCTGCAGGCGCAATTGAGCCAATTCTTGAAAATCATACCGGTTCATCACGCCCGGGGGTTAAGCCGCCCCTTTGGCCAGCAGCGCCGCCGCCTCTTTGGCGAAGTAGGTAAGAATCATATCGGCCCCGGCCCGTTTGATGCTCAGGAGGGCCTCCAGCATGACGGTGGCCTCATCCAGCCAGCCGTTGGCCGCAGCGGCCTTGATCATGCTGTATTCACCGCTCACCTGATAGGCGGCCAGGGGCTGGTCAAGCTCGCCCCGGAGCTGGCTGATAATATCCAGATAGGGAAGGGCTGGCTTGACCATAATGATATCGGCGCCTTCTTCCACATCCAGGGTGGCCTCACGAAAGGCCTCCCGAGCGTTGGCCGGGTCCATCTGGTAAGCGCGGCGGTCCCCGAACTGGGGTGCGGACTCTGCCGCCTCCCGGAAGGGCCCGTAGAAGCCGGAGGCGTATTTCACCGCGTAGGACATGATGGCCGTCATGGTGAAACCCTGCTCATCCAGGGCTTCGCGGATGGCCAGGACCCGACCGTCCATCATATCGGAAGGGGCGACGATATCCGCCCCGGCCTCGGCGTGGGACAGGGCGACGCCCGCCAGCAGTTCCAGGGTGGCATCGTTGTCCACTTCGCCGTGGTGGACCACGCCGCAATGGCCATGGCTGGTATAGGCGCACAGGCAGACATCGGTGCAGACCAGGACCTCGGGCACCTCCTTTTTCAGGCGCTGCACCGCCTTCTGGACCACGCCGCTGCGTTTGGCCGCCTCACTCCCCAACTCATCTTTGCTTGCCGGCAGGCCGAAAAGGAGGATCGCCGGCACTCCCAGGTCGGCCACGGCTCGCACCTCTTCGACCAACAGATCTGCGGACCACCGGTATTGGCCGGGCATGGCGGCGATGGGTTCCTTGACCTTGCTGCCGGGCACCACAAAGAAGGGGTAAATAAAATCCTCGGGTCGTAAATGGGTTTCCCGGACCAGCCGACGGATGGCAGGCGTACGCCGCAGCCTCCGGGGACGATAGGCGAGATCCATGCTCTTCTCCAGATTGAGGTATGCTCGTAATGGCTTAAAGGTAAACCATACGGGCAGTCATGTCAAATCTTGTCGGTCTGCCGGAAAGGTGGTTGCTGGTTTCTGACCGCCAGGATACTTTTTTCTTGCTGAGGCAGGTTCACCGCAATATGATGTTCTTGTGCCATTGAGGCATGCCAAACGCATTTCAAAACCAAGGAGGTATTGTATTCATGGAGAAGCGAATGCAAGTTGGCCTGATTGGCTTGGTCACGCTGACGCTCTGTGCCTTCAGCTGGACAGGACAGGGTTTTGCCGGCGCCTGGGAAGACGCGCAGAAATTGCAACAGTCCGGTCAGCAGGCCAGCGGCTCGGTCCAGGGAACAAATCCCCATCAGGAACGGGCCAGAACCCAAGCGGCTTCCGGGTGGGATAACAAATACCAATCACCTCCGCCCCCGGTTTCTTTGCCCAGTCATAATGTCGGGGTCAATCCCCATGACTTGAAACAGCATGATCCCAAGCCGAGAAAGCTGCAGAGAGTGGTGCCACCGCCGCCGACCTCACAATAACTAACCCTTGGCAATGGATCGGACGGGGGCCGTCAGTCGACGGTCCTCATCCCGCCTCACCGCTGCTCAGCTCCTGCCGGTCCTCAGGTATAACGCCGCCGTCCCTTCCTTTAACCCCTGCTTCTGAAATCAATGGCATGGCTTACCTTCGTGACCATGGTATAACACTGCCGGCACTGAATCAAAAATAATAATCCTGGGGCTGTCGGCGGCGGCGCACGCTCCAGGCGAAATAGAGATTAAACGGCAGCATGTGCCAGGAGTAGAGATGGGTGGTCAGCCGCTTCAAGATGGAGGAGAAGGAATAAAAGCGCCGGTTCGCCCACCAGTAGCCCTCCTCCAATTCCTCCGGGGTCATATGCTGCGGCCGGTAGACCACGTCGAAGCCACCGTAACGGGTCCAATCGTGATCGAAGATGCGGCCCTCGGCCAGGAGCTCCTCCCGGATCTTGGTGCCGGGTCGGGGAGCCAGAATAAACATGAAGGCCACCGGGGCCTTGACCCGGATGAGAAAATCCACCGTGGTCTCGAAGATATCTGCTCGGTCGCCGTCCAGACCAAACATGACGTTCACCGAAAACCCGATGCCCCGATCCCGGAAGGCCCTGAACTGCCGCTCGTAATCCTTGATCTTGTTCTGTTTTTTATTGATGGACCTGAGGCTCTCCGGGCTGATGCTTTCCATGCCGATGTTGACGTGGAGACAACCACTCCGGGCCAATAAATCCATGACTTCCGGGTCATCGGCCACATTGGCCGTGGCCAGGCAGCCATAGATCATTTTCAGAGGTATGAGGCGTTCCATAATGGCCATGGCATGGCGGCGGTTGGCCACGAAATTATCGTCCACAAAATAGATGAAGTCGCTGCCCGTCAGCCGCCGGATGGCCTTGATTTCCTCAATGACCTCCTCCACCGGCCGGTGGCGGAACCTGCCGCCGTAAACCTGAGTCACCTCGCAAAAATTGCAGTTATATGGACACCCCCGGGTCGTCTGGGAGGGGATGTTCAGCAGTTTGTACCTCTTCAAATTGAGAAGATCAAAGCGGGGCACCGGCAGGTTGACCAACGGTGACAGCTCCTGGGCCTGGTAGCGGCGCTGCATCCGGCCCGCCTGGAAATCCCGCAGTAATTGCGGCCATACCGTCTCTGCCTCACCCAGCACCAGGGCATCCACATGCTCCTGGCATTCCTCCGGCAGCAGGGTGGCATGAAAGCCCCCCATCACCACCGGGATGCCCCGGCGACGGAAGCCGGCGGCGATTTCATAGGCCCGGGGCGCCTGATGGGACATACAGGTCAGGGCCACGAGATCGGCCTTTTCCCGAAACGTAATCTCCTCCAGGAGGTCGTCCCGTAACTCCACCTCGATGTCCTGGGGGACCAAGCCGGCCAGATAGGGCAAGGTCATGCCCAGAAGCCAGCGCTGGCGCCGTTTCTCCAAACGTCCCCGGCGATAACGCGACGGCTGGATTAATAATACTCGCATGGCAATAACTCGATTCCTCCGGGCGCCCCAGCGCCCTGTCGTTCGGGGGGAACATTGCTGGTCAGTGGCCAGCGCCTTGGGTCATGGCATTACCTCGGTTGACCTGGACAATGGCCCTAGATAAAAATATTACCACAGCGTTCCCAGGAAAGGCACAATTTTCCCTCCCGCCGGCGCCTTTTGCCGGAGGGCGTAGGGCAGCCATGCCTGTCCTTGGGGGAAATCCTCTTGACCTGGGTTTTTTTTCGCGATAGAGTACCGGCAGATCATGGTGAGGCAAGGATATGTTGCTGCAGCATCGAGCCCAAGCGGCATTGACGGCCACTATGCAGGCCCTGGCCGCTTTTCTGGAAAAGCATCTGGAGTCTTTGACCGCGGCGGCCCGGCTGTTGGCCAAAGCGGTGCAGGAAGGGCATAAGCTGCTCCTCTTCGGCAATGGCGGCAGTGCGGCCGATGCCCAACACCTGGCGGCGGAATTTGTCAACCGCTTCCAGATCGAGCGGCCGCCTCTGGCTGCCATCGCCCTCACCACCGACACCTCCATCCTCACCGCCATCGGCAATGATTACCATTTTAATGATATTTTCGCCAAACAGGTGGTGGCCTTGGGGAGACCGGGCGATGTGGCTTGGGGCATCAGTACCAGCGGCAATTCCCCCAATGTAGTGCAGGCCTTGCGGCAAGCCAAAGAACTGGGTTTGCATACCCTGGCCGTCACCGGCCACAGCGGCGGGAAGATGGCGCCGTGGGCCGATGTGCTCCTGACCGTACCGGCCACAGAAACACCCCGGATCCAGGAAGTCCAGCTTGCCATCGGCCATGTCCTGGTTGACCTGGTAGACTATCTATTATTTCCGGAACACTTTCATCCAGCATGAGCACCCCCCCCAAATTAACTCCCCTCTCTCTGCAGGGGGTTACCACCTACAGCCTCCATGGCCGGCCCAGCAAAGTGAACCACCGGAACTTCGGTCGGGCCTGGGAGCCCGGGGGATCATTCCAAGACTTTGTCAACGGTCTCCCCCAGATACTGGCCGCAGCGGACCTGCGGCGGATCGCGGCGGCCTGGTGTGGCGCCCGCCGCCAGGGGCACCTGGTCCTCATGGGATTCGGCGCCCATGTCCTGAAAGTGGGATTGGGTCCGGTGGTTATCGAGCTGCTGCGCCGTGGCCTGCTGACCGGGGTAGCCTTGAACGGGGCGGGTATCATTCATGACGCCGAAGTGGCCATGGTGGGGCAGACCTCCGAAGAGGTGGAGGCGGTGCTGGGCGCCGGCCAATTCGGCATGGCCGAAGAGACCGCCACATTTTTAAACCATGCCATTGCCTGGGGTGCGTCCCAGGGCCTGGGTCTGGGAGAAGCCGTCGGCCAGCGCCTGTTGGCGGCCCGGTTTCCCTATAATCATCTCAGTGTCCTGGCTCAGGCTGCTGCTCTCCCAGTGCCGGCTACCGTCCATGTGGCCATCGGCACCGATATCATTCACATGCATCCATCCGTTGACCCGGCAGCCCTGGGGCAAACAACGCATCAGGATTTCCGCCTCTTTGCCTCCCAGGTCAGCCGCTTGGCCGGCGGTCTCTATCTGAATCTGGGGTCTGCCGTCCTCCTGCCCGAAGTCTTTCTCAAGGCCCTCTCCCTGGCCCGGAACCTGGGGCACGAGGTTGCCCCCCTGACCACCGTCAATATGGATTTCATCCAACATTACCGGCCGTTAACCAATGTGGTGCGCCGGCCCACCCTGGGAGCGGGGCAGGGCTTTGCCCTCACCGGCCACCATGAGATTATGCTCCCCCTCCTGGCCGCCATGGTTATGGAGATGTGGGAAGAGGGCATGACAACATGGGAGTCTTAATAAGATTCCAGATGGGCGACATCCAAGTCTACGGCGAACTCTATGATACCGCCACCGCCCGGGCCGTGGCCGAGGCCCTGCCTCTGGAGGCCACGGTCAGAACCTGGGGTGAGGAAATCTACTTTCCCATCCCGGTCCGTCAGGGCCTGGAGGCCACCGCCCGGGAAGTGGTCAGCGAGGGTGATATCGGTTATTGGCCCGCAGGTCCGGCCCTGTGCCTCTTCTTCGGTCCCACTCCCATTAGTGGACCCGGCGAGATCCGGCCGGCCAGCGCCGTTAACCTTGTCGGCCGGCTCTCGGGAGATATCCAGCGCTTGCGGGAAGTCCGGGACGGTATTATAGTAAAAGTTGAACGATTGGCAGAGCCATAATGTCCGGCATTTGTGGCCAATTTTGCAATGTAAAGGAGACCTTCCATCCATGCCCATCTATGAGTTCCACTGTAATGACTGCGGCGCCGATTTTGAAAAACTGGTTTTCGGCAGCGATCCCGCCGTCGAATGTCCAGAGTGCCATAAAGCCAACTGTGCCCGCCTGATGAGCGCCTGTAATGCCAAGGTCGGCACCAAGCTAACCGCCGCCTCCTCCGGCGGCGGCTCCTGCACCGGCTGTTCCGCCACCAGTTGCAGCATCTGTCATTAAGTCCCGAGCCAACCGAGAGGGGGTGGATCCACCTCCTCTTGCCACTGCTTCCGGGTCACCCTTCCGCATACCTCAGACACGAGCCGCCCTCCGGCCGGGGGATGTTCTTTATGTCCAACCCCGCCCCCTTTTTAAACGAACACCATTTACTCCGGAGAATGTTGGCCCTGGTGGACCAGGAAAAACAGCGCCTTGAGGGCAACATGGCCATTAGTCCGGAGTTTGCCTTTGTGGAGCCCCGTTTCCTGCGCGCTGTCGTGGTATTTTTCCGAGATTTTGTGGCCGCTATCCATCAGCACAAGGAGGAGCGTTTCCTGTTTCCGGCCTTGGCTGATAAACCACTGGCGCCGGAAGACCGCCAGCTGCTGGCCGCCCTCCTGGTGGAACATCAGCTGGCCCACGATGCCGTCAGTGAGCTGGCAACGGCCGTCGACCGCTACCAGCAGGGCCATGAGACCGCCTTAATGGATATCCTGGCCGGTCTGGTTGCCCTGATCCGCATCTATCAACGCCACCTCACCGTTGAAGAGCAGGACCTCCTGCCGCTGGCCACAGCCCATATCTCTCCCGGTGAACAAGAAGCCCTCCTGGCCCAGAGTCGCGCCTTTGATGAGCAATACGATTCCTCGGCGTTTGCCCAGCTCGTGACCGACTGGGAAGCCCGGGGCTGCAAATGCCATCTCTGAGACCGTTGCTGGGCTGAAATCAGGTCTGCCCAGGCCAGAAAGCCTGGGCTACTCCTGTCCTTGCTCACCGGTTTCACATACACAAGGCCGGCGGTTGTGAAACTGCCGGCCTTGGATTGTTGGCCAAAGGGTTGGGGTAGAGTTGGTGAGACGTTTCTCCGGTGAGAAAAGATTGGTATTGGCCAGCCGTCAGCTGTAACGCATAGCCCGCAAACGGGCAATCCGCTCTTCAATGGGAGGGTGGGTGCTGAACAGGCTCATCAACCCCCCGCCCGTCAGCGGGCTGACAATGAACATATTCTCGGTGGCCGGATTGGCCTCCAGGGGAATTTGCTGGGAACCATAGGCCAATTTTTCCAAAGCCCGGGCCAAAGATTCGGGGTTGTGACAGAGTCTGGCCCCGGTCTCATCGGCAATATACTCCCGGGAGCGGGAGATGGCCATCTGCACCAACATGGCCGCAATGGGGGCCAGAAAGGCGAAGAGCAGACCCGCCAAGGCGTTGCCGCCCCCCTCCTCACTGTCCCGGCTGCCGCCGAAGATCGCCGACCACCGGACCATGTCCGCCAATACCATGATGGCCCCACCCAACGTCGCAGCAATGGATTGGATGAGGATATCCCGGTTGCGCACATGGCCGATCTCGTGGGCCAGCACTCCTTTCAGTTCCGTGGGGGTGAGAAGACGCAGAATACCCTGGGTCACCGCCACCGCCGCATGTTCTGGATTGCGGCCCGTGGCGAAGGCATTGGGACTCTCCTCGGGGATGATATAAACCCGCGGCATGGGGATCTCGGCCTCCCGGGCCAGGTCCGCCACCATGGCATACAGTTGCGGGGCTTCCTGTTCACTTACTTCCTGGGCGTTGTACATCCGCAGGACGATCTTGTCGGAAAACCAATAGCTGAAGAAATTCATGGCCGCGGCAATGATTAAGGCAATCTGCATCCCCCGGGTGCCGCCGATGAGCTTGCCGAAAAACAGGATGAGTCCGGTGAGGACTCCCAACAGCAGCACAGTCTTGATCTGATTGGACATAAACCTCCTCCCGACCGGTGAAATAAGCAAACCAGACTTTTAGAGATATATAACCAAGAAAATAAAGTTGCCAGTTGTTAGAAAAGTCGGTTTCCGGTTTCCAGTTTCCAGTTTCCGGAAGAGCTTTTCTTTTAGTGGGGCGGGCCTCTGTGCCCGCCCAAGGTAGCCACAGACGATGACCTGTATTTTCATGGTTCGCGGGTGATTTTTTTTGTCATGGCAATTAAGTTGATTATACCATAGGCCATTGCCTTGACCTTGTCAATGCCCACCTTCACTCCTACCCTCTGCCCCCAAACATTAACCACTGACCCCTAAACCGAGGGGGCCGGAGGCCCTTTCCATGGACTGATCACTTCTCTCCACCCCTTTCGGCTTCATAATCAGGTCGCCTGTCCTCTCCCAGAGAACTTGCGATTTTTTCAAGATCTGCTCCGGGCAGCCGATATATTAAATAGTAAAAGGCTAGGGGCTTGGACAACCTTCCCTGGTTGAACCATCTGCGACAGCCAGGGAAAAACCAACGAGGAGGACCCTATTATGAGAGGCAAGGTCAAACAATTTATCCTTGATGAACAAGGCGCCAGTGCGGTGGAATATGGGCTTCTGGTAGCATTGATTGCCGTGGCCCTGATCACTACTATCTCCGCTTTGAGCAGCGGCCTTAAAAACACTTTCCAAAAGGCTACCACGGCACTGGAGGGCGGGGACACGGGTGCCGGTGAATAAGCACATTGAGGCCGGCACAGGCTGGAAAGCCTGTGCCACCGGTCTAGCGCTGACTACTTGCGGTCGGCAACCGCCTCCTGGCGCAGTTGCCGACGCAGCACCTTCCCCACCAGACTTTTCGGCAGCTCCGGGCGGAATTCGATAATGGTCGGGACCTTATAAGCGGCCAACCGTTCCCGGCAGAACTCCATGATCGCCGCCGCCTCCACCGGTACCCCCGCCTTAGGCACGATGACAGCCATCACCGTCTCACCCCGATATGACTCCGGCACCCCGAACACCACCACTTCCTGCACCGCCGGGTGCTGGTGGATGATTTCCTCCACTTCCCGGGGAAAGATATTAAAGCCGCTGGCAATGATGAGGTCTTTTTTCCGGTCAACGATATAAAAATAGCCGTCCTCATCCATTTTGGCCAAATCACCGGTATACAGCCAGCCGTCCCGGAGGGCCAGGGCCGTCTCCTCCGGGTTCTGCCAATATCCCGACATCACCTGTGGCCCCCGAATGATGAGTTCCCCCACTTCGCCCAGAGGCAGATCCCGGCGGCCGGTCTCCGGGTCCACGATACGGCACTGGGTATTGGGAAAGGGCAGGCCGATGCTTCCCGGTTTGCCGGCCTGGCCGATGGGATTGAGATGGGTCACCGGCGAGGTCTCGGTCAGACCGTAGCCCTCGATGATCCTGCCTCTGGTCAGGGCCTCGAACCGCCTCTGCACCTCCTGGGGCAACGGCGCCGAGCCGCTGATGCAGCCCCACAAAGAGGTCAGGTCGTAGCGCTGCAGATCAGGATGGTGCAGCAGGGCTATGAAAATGGTCGGCACCGCCGGGAAAACCGTAGGACGTTGCCGGTGGATGGTCTTGAGCACCAGGGAGGCGTCAAAACGGGGCAACAGGATAATGGCGCCCCCCAGATTGAGGGGCCAATTCATCCCGGCGGTCATGCCAAAAACGTGAAAATAGGGCAAGACCGCCAAGACCCGCTCCTGCCCCCGTTGGCAGTGCTGCAGCCAGGCATTGATCTGCAGGACGTTACTGACCAGATTGCGATGGGTCAGCATCGCCGCCTTGGGCACACCCGTGGTGCCACCGGTGTACTGCAGGATAGCGATATCCTGGCTCCGGGCGGCCAGAGCCGGGACCTCGCCCGCGGCCGCAGCCAACAGCGAGCCGAAAGAACTCTGCCCCCTTTTAGCCCCGATCTGTTGCCGCTGCCGCCAACTTTTCCAGAGATAGAGGTACTTCAGGGGAAATGGCAGAAAATCGGCTAGAGACGTGACCACCACCTGCGAGAGCGGGACCTGGGAGCGGATCTGCTCCACCTTCGGCGCCAGCTGGTCCAACACCACCACCATGGCAGCACCGGCACGCCGCAACTGCTCCAGGATCTCCCGGGGCGCGGCCAGAGGATTGACCATGACCACCCTGGCCCCCAAATGCAGGGCGGCATAATAAGTGATTACGGTCTGGGGACAGTTGGGCAGAACGACCCCCAGTGATTGGCCGGCAGTCAGACCCAGGCGGGCCAGACCCGTGGCCAGTCGCCGGATTAGGTCCTCCAATCCTCGGTAGGTAATCGTCTTCCCGAAAAAGACTATGGCCGGTCGATCCGGAAATTCCGCCGCTGCCTGATAAAACAGGTCGGGCAGTGAGACATCTGGAATATCAATCGATTCTGGCACCCCCGAATCGTACCGGTCCTGCCATCGTACCGTCGTCGTTACCGTAGCTGCCGCCATGCCGCCGGATTCCCCTTTCCTCTCCTGTCGTTGACCTCCCAAAAACCTGCCGGAAGCATCCCCCCAGAAGATATCAGACTTTTGTCCCCGAGGCCATGGTTAACTGGAGCGGCTGATCCCTGCCGCCGGGACTCTAGCGAACATTGGGTAAGAATTTGATAGGATTTCGCCGCCGTTTTGTTTTTTAGTTGACTCTGACCCGAATTACTGCTAATTAAAGAAAAAATGCACAAAGGTTTACACCACAATCCACAGAGGAGAGGGCATATGGCTGCTAAACTGATTAAAGGAGCCGAAGTCGCGGCTCAGATTCGGGAAGAGTTAAAAAAAGAAGTCGACGATTTAAAAGCCAAACACAATCTTGTTCCTGGTCTGGTCACCATCCTGGTGGGTGAAGATCCGGGTTCCGTGAGCTATGTCACCGCCAAGCAGAAGACCGCCCATGAACTGGGGTTCTATTCGGTGCAGGACAATCAGCCCCCCACCATTTCCGAGGCTGAACTGCTGGCCCTTATTGACAAATACAACAAAGATCCCAAGATTCACGGCATCCTGGTGCAGCTGCCGCTTCCCAAAGGCATCGATACCAACAAAGTGCTCTACGCCATTGACCCCAACAAAGACGTGGATGCCTTCCATCCGGTTAACGTAGGCCGCATCCTCATCGGTCAGTATGCCTTCCTGCCCTGCACCCCGGCCGGCTGCCAGGAACTCATCGTCCGCAGCTACGGTGATCCCAAGGGCAAAGAGGTAGTGGTAGTGGGGCGCTCCAACATCGTGGGCAAACCCATGGTGGCCATCATGCTCCAGAAGCTCCCCGGCGCCAACGCCACCGTTACCTGCGTGCACACCGGCACCCCCAAGGATAAAATGATTGAACACTGCCGTCGGGCCGATATCCTCATCGTCGCCGCCGGCGTGCCCAAATACGTCCAGGCCGACTGGGTCAAAGAAGGGGCCTGTGTCATCGACGTCGGCGTCAACCGCATCGGTATAAGCGAAAAGACCGGCAAGGCCATCCTGGCCGGCGACGTAGACTTCGACGCCGTCAAAGAAAAGGCTGCTTACATCACCCCCGTGCCCGGCGGTGTCGGCCCCATGACCATCACCATGCTCATGAAAAACACCGTCATGGCTGCAAAACTGGCCGCCGGTCTGATCAAGATCTAAACCGGTTCACTCTCCGCTAATCCCGCGGCGCCCCCAAGAGGGGCGCCGTTTCCATTGAGGCCAGAAAGAAAAAGGCTGCCGGCAACATCCAGCAGCAAGACGCCAAGCCCTGCCTGTACGGGGCGGCGGGTAGAGGCACGAGGCTTACACTCCAGACCCCGACCTGGGCCCCGGCACCGGCTATCTCCCCGACCGCGATTTGCCCCAGGGAGACCGGACTGATTCATTAGAAAATAAAGTTCGTAGTTCATAGTTCATAGAGATTAGAGGGGAGTCTGTAGGTCCGGCATCCTTGCCGGCCCCGGCCCCCCCGCATCAGAAAAATCAATTTCCGTTTTCCGGAAGACCTTCTCTTTTAAGCTCTCTGTTAGTGGGGCGGGCCTCCGTGCCCGCCCAAGTTAGCCAATGGCAGCGATCTATATTTTCATGGTTCGCGGGTGACTTTTATAACTCATTGTAATTACCAAGAAAAAAAGTTATCGATGGTCAGAAAAATCAATTTTTGGTTTCCGGAAGAGCTTCTTTTTTAAGCTCTCTGTTAGTGTAGCGGGCCTCCGTGCCCGCCCAAGTTAGCCAATGGCAGCGATCTATATTTTCATGGTTCGCGGGTGACTTTTATAACTCATTGTAATTAACAAAAAAAAAGTTATCAATGGTCAGAAAAATCAATTTTTGGTTTCCGGAAGACTTTCTCTTTTAAGCTCTCTGTTAGTGGGGCGGGCCTCTGTGCCCGCCCAAGTTAGCCTAAGGCAACAGCCTGTATTTTCACGGTTCGCGGCTGACTTTTTTAAGTAATGGCAATTAGCGACGCCATTCCACCTTATCCCCTACCTGTACCCCCATCTTGGCCACGAAACCGGCGGGTACTTCCAGCACCAGATCCGCCGGTCCCGGGGAAGAAAAAATGCCCCGGTCTCGGGGTTGGAGGTTTTCCTGGAAGCCAATGACCTGTCGGCCGTCAATCCAAATGATATCTATGGGGATGAGCATCCCCCGCATGCAGAATTCCTGAACCTCCCGGCGGGGGAGGACGAAAAGCATCCCCGTGCCCCAAGGGAGCCGACTGCGGCCCGACAGTCCCAGATAGAGCTTTTCCGGGGTCGTGACCACTTCGGCCCGGACCGTCGTCTTCCCTATCCGGACGACCGCGGTGGGATCGCCGACCTGAGCAAGCATGGGCCCAGCCGCGGCCGCCCCGGGCCAGTAAAGCCCCGTCATCAGGAAAAACCACCCCAACCATACCAATCTCTGGAGAGTCCGGGGGCTTGGCCTCAGGCAAACCATTCTCTGCCCTCCTTCTCGGGGAAAATTCGATAACGGCCTGCTACCCACTGACAATCTGCAGGAGATGGCGCCAATCCAGGCTCTCCCGCACCACCTGCGCCAGCCGGTCCAGCTGCGCCTCCTGGAACTGGGCGAAGGCATGGGATTCTCCTTCCCCTGCCAGGCCCTTCTCCCGCCGCAGCTGGGCCAGCCACTCCCGGCGGAGCTGATCGCTGTCAAAAATCCCGTGGATATAGGTCCCCCAGACGCGAAAATCGGAAGTGGCCCAGCCGTCGGAGACGGTGGCGGGCGTCTCCAAGATCCGGTCCAATCGGCAGGCGGGCTGACCAGGTCCTACGGCTTCCGACAGACCCATGTGGATTTCATAGCCGGACAAGGCCGGCTGTGACGCCAATCCCAGAAACCGACCCGATACCTGGGTGGTGATCTTTTCCCCCGCCATGGTGGTCACAATGGGCAGGAGCCCCAACCCCGAAGCCCTGGCCACCGACCCCTCCACCCCCAGGGGGTCCCGCACCTCCTGGCCCAGCATCTGAAAGCCACCGCAGATGCCCACCACCCGGCCGCCGCCTTGGACAAAAGCCCCGATCCGGGCGGCCAATCCCGTTTCCTGGAGATATATCAGGTCGGCGATGGTGTTCTTGGTCCCCGGCAAAATGAGCAGGTCCAGATGCTCCAGGGAGTCATGATGGTTGAGGTAGCTGACTGCCACCCCCGATTCCCGTTCCAAAGGGTCAAAATCGGTGTAGTTGGAGATATGGGGCAATCGGATAATCCCCACCTGGAGCAGATTCCCGGCGGAATTGACGGTGGGGGCCGGCTTCCGTTCCAGGGCCACGCTGTCCTCTTGGGGGAGGAGAAGATCCCTAATATAAGGGACGACACCGAAGACCCGTCTGTGGGTGCGCTTCTCGATGATCTTAATACCCGAGTCAAAAAGCGAGATATCCCCCCGAAATTTATTGATAATAAACCCCTGGAGAAGCTGCCGTTCCCGGCTGGTGAGGAGATGATAGGTGCCGATGGTGGCGGCAAAGACGCCCCCCCGGTCGATATCGGCCACCAGCACCACCGCCGCCTGCACCCGTTTGGCCATGCTGAAATTGACCAGATCATTGGCCTTGAGGTTGAGCTCCACGGCGCTGCCAGCCCCCTCCAAAACGATCAGGTCATACTGGGCCGCCAACCGTCGGTACGAAGCCATCACCTGCCGCACTAGCCGGGGCTTATGTTCATAATACTCCCGGGCCTTGAGGTTGCCGTACACCTTACCGTGGACAATTACCTGGCAGCCTACTTCACTGCTGGGTTTCAGCAGAATAGGGTTCATGTCCACATGCGGCGTCAATCCCGCCGCCTGGGCCTGAACTACCTGGGCCCGCCCCATCTCTCCCCCTTCGGGGGTAATAAAACTGTTCAAGGCCATGTTCTGGGCCTTGAAGGGGGCGACCCGGATGCCTTCCTGGCGGAAGATGCGGCACAGGGCGGTGGCCAGGATGCTTTTGCCCACATCGGAGCCGGTGCCCAGGATCATGAGAGGACGGTATTTCATCATAATGTTAAATTATTGGAAAGGGCTGGGGTTGTTGGAAAGGCGCCGCGTCGGTAAGGACCTGGCCCTCTTGCTGCAGGAGACGCCGGAGATAGGGCGGCAGGGCAGGGGCGGAGGCCGCAGCCTCCGGAGCAAACCACATCAGACCGGACAGCCCCCGTTCCCTCTGGATCTGACGGAGCCGACCCTCCGGGGGCCAGCTGCAGTCCTGGCCACCGGCCAAAATAAAGCCATACATGTCATTAAAGCTGGGAATAAAAGCGGTGTAGGGAATCACCCGGAGGAATACCGTCTCTAAGGTGCGGCCCAGGTGGGGCAGCAGCCGGATGGCCTGCCCGGCCGAACCGGCCTGGATGCTCATCACGCCGTCCGGCCGCAGCTTAGCCTGGACCAACCGGAACATTTCCTGGGTGAAGAGGAAAAAGGCCGGACCGCCCTCCAGGGGGTCGGTGATGTCCAGAATGACCACATCCAGAGCGGCGTCCGGTTGTTGGGCCAGCCAGGCCCGCCCGTCCTGGTGGACCAGCTCCAGGCGGGGGTCATCCCAGGCCCCGTCGGCAAATTCCGGCAGATATTGTTGGCACAGCTGTACCAGCTCTGCGTCCAGGTCAACCATGACCAGCCGCTGCACCGGCGAATGGCGCAGCACCTCCCGGATCGTCGCCCCCTCGCCGCCCCCCAGAACCGCCACCTCCCGGGGCTGCCGGTGGACACAGAGGGCCGGGTGGACTAAGGCTTCATGGTAAATGGCTTCGTCCCGAGTGGCCGATTGCAGGACTCCATCCAAGATCAGGGCCTTGCCCAGCAGCGGCGAGGTGATGAAAGCATACCGCTGATAACGGGTCTGTCCCTCGGCCAATACCTGGGTACAGCGGTAGGCACAGAGATCGTCAGCGCTGCCGTATTCAATGAACCATCGGCCCGGCGGCCATCGCGTCGTCATACCGGTTGCATCCTTGGGAACATGGAAAAAACCACAGCTGGTCTCTGCCGGTCAGTCGCCGTGGCTCCACCGGGGAGGGACTGCATCTCAAGCCCTTGCCGCCTCTCCTCGCAGCCGCGCCATCACCTTCTGCATATCCTCCCAAGTCTTCTGGCGTTCCTGGGGCACCCGCAGGAGATAAGAGGGATGGAAGGTGGGCATCACCGGGATATTCTGGAACACCTGCCAGCGGCCACGCAATCGGTTGAGGGGTACTTTGGCTTCCAGGAGGGCATGGGTCGCCACCGCCCCCAGGGTGACGATCACCCGGGGCCGGATGGCCTGGATCTGCTGGACCAGAAACGGCCGGCAGGCGGCGATCTCCTCGGCGTCTGGATTGCGGTTATTGGGGGGGCGGCATTTAGCCACATTGGTGATGTAAACTTCGGCCCGTTGCAGGCCCAATCTGTCCAGGAGGCGGTTCAGGAGCTGCCCGGCCGCACCCACAAAGGGTTCGCCCTGCTGGTCTTCCTCGGCGCCCGGCGCCTCGCCGATGAACATGAGGCGGGCTTGGGGGTTGCCGGTCCCGAACACCAGGTGGGTCCGGGTCTTCCAGAGTTTACAACGCCGGCAGTCCCCCAGGGCCTGACGGATTTCCTCCAAGCTGAGCGTGCTGGGGAGCTCCAGCGCCGCAGTTGGTTTGGCCGGCTTGGCCATGACAGGCCGGGCGGGCTCCCCAGGGGGCGGGGGCAGGGTTCCCTCGAGCCATCGCAGCCCCAGCCGGCGCTGAAATTCCACAAATTCCCGCAGGCCGGCGGTGAGTCGCTGAAGCTCTTCCCGGACTGACAGGGGGGCCATCGGTTACCTCCGGCGGGCCGCCAACAACGCCGCCACTCGGTCCAGGACGCGGTCTGCCACCTCCTCTTTGGACAGCAGCGGCAGTACCTCCTGTCTCCCCTGGGCGTCAAGGATGATCACCCGGTTGGTGTCCACGGCAAACCCCGAGTCCGGAGCGGAAACATCATTGGCCACGATCAGATCCAATCTTTTCCGCTGCAGCTTGGCGGCGGCGTGCTCCAGCAGGTCCTGAGTCTCTGCCGCAAATCCCACCAACACCTGCCGGGGCTGTTTCCTCCGGCCCAAACCGGCCACGATGTCGGGATTCTGGGTGAGTTTGACCAGCAGTTCTTCCTCGCCCCGTTTTATCTTGTGTTCTGCCAGACCCGCCGGACGGTAGTCACTTACCGCCGCCGACATGATCAAGGCGTCGCATTGGGGGAAGAGGTCCTCTAGGACCGTCTGCATCTCCAGGGCGGTACGCACCGGCCGGCGGCTGACGCCCCAGGGAGTGGGAAGGGCGGTGGGACCGCTCACCAGGATCACTTCGGCCCCACGGCGGCGGGCCCTGGCGGCCACGGCGTAGCCCATCTTGCCGGTGGAGCGGTTGGTGAAAAATCGTACGGGATCGAGGTCCTCGTAGGTGGGGCCGGCGCTTACCAGGATCTGATGTCCGGCCAAGTCCTGGGGGGTCAGGAGCCAGGCCAGAGCCGCCACGATATCCCCCGGTTCCGGCAGCCGACCGGGGCCGTAGGCCCCACAGGCCATCTCCCCCACAACCGGCTCCAGGACCTGAAAACCCCGCTGCCGCAGCTTGACCAGGTTCTCCTGCACCACCGGATTTTCGTACATCTTCACATTCATGGCCGGGCAGATCAGCACCGGGCGGGTGGCCGCCACCACGATGGTGGTCAGCAGGTCATCGGCAATTCCTGCGGCCGCTTTGGCCAGGAAATTGGCCGTGGCCGGGGCAATGACCAGCGCATCCACCTCCTGACCCAGGGTGATGTGCTCCAGGGGATCAGCCTCCGGCCCGAACAGGGCCGTGCGCACCGGCTGGCCCGAAAGGGCCTGGAAGGGTAGGGGGGTGACAAACTGCTGGGCCGCCGCGGTCATCACCACCTGCACCTTGGCCCCGGCTGCGGTCAAAAGGCGGACCAGCTCCAGGGCCTTGTAAACGGCAATCCCCCCCGTCACCCCCAAGACAATCTTTTTCCCCTGAAAACCGGCTGCCATCGGCCCGATCCGCCCTCATCCTCCCGGTCTAACGGCCTCTTCTAAAAAAAAGGGTTGTATTGACGTTCCTGCCCCACGGTCGTCGCCGGACCGTGGCCGGGCAGGACCAGATAATGATCCCCCAATGGGAAGATCTTGGTTTGCACTGAGTTGATCAACTCCTCAAAAGACCCCCCGGGAAAATCCGTCCGGCCGATGGACCCGGCAAACAGAGTATCCCCCACATACACCAAGGGCTCCTGCTCCAAGACCAGGCAGATGCCCCCGGGAGTGTGACCGGGTGTGTGGAGAACCTTCAAGGTATAGGCGCCGAAGGTCAGGATATCATTTTCCGCCAGCAGGATGGAGGCATGGGAGGGCTGCAGCCGACCGCCGGTGAAAAAAAGGGCCTCCGCCGACGGCTGGCTTAACATGTGGGCATCAGCGGCATGAATGGCGATGGGCGCGCCAGTGGCCTCCACCAACGCCTGGTTGGCACCCACGTGGTCAAAATGCCCATGGGTATTAATGATGGTCTTCACCTGCAGATTTTCTCTCTGGAGCGCTGCCAGGATATCAGGACCATCACCCCCGGGATCAATGACCACGGCTTCCCGTGTCTGTTCATCGCCCAGGATGTAACAGTTGGATTCCAGCATGCCCACACTCATTACTTTTTGGATCATAGATGTTCCTATAACAGAAAATATGGTTTGTGAATCTCAAGTTTCGGGTTTTTGGCCCCTCAGCCTTCGGGCTAGTTTCTAGGCGCCCAACAGGGTCTTGACGCCGTGGTAGCCGAAGAAACAGCCGAAGGCCAGGAGAAAGACGGCGCAGGCGGTCATGAAGCCTTGATAGAGCCGATCCGAGAGGAAACGTTTGCCCTGGGCCACGGCCATGGCCACCAGGCTGTACCAGACCAGATCCGCCAAGAAATGGCCGAGGAAGAAAAAGGCCACCCCCCAGAGGCCATAATTATAAGCAAAGAGGACGTAGCTCAATCCCAGGGTGACCCACCAGACCAGCCAATAAGGGTTGGCCAGACTCATGACCACGCCGGCCCAGAAGGGGTGAAACTTCCCGGCACCAGTGCCGCTGAGGTCCAGGCGGCTGGTGCGGACGGAACTGAGGAGGTCATACCCCAGCCACCAGAGGACGAAGGCGCCGGACAGAGCCACCACCCCCATGATCCAGGGCTGGTTGATGATGGCCCCCACCCCCAGCAGGAGCAGCACCAGGAGGGCCAATTCCAAGGCACCGTGGCCCAACATAATAATGGGCCCGGCCCAAAACCCACGCTGGGCCGCAGCGGCCACGGTATAGGTCAGCAACGGCCCGGGCATCAGGGCTCCGGACAGGGCAATGACAAAGGAAGAGCTGAAAATTCCCAGAAGAATCAGGGTAAATTCCACGGCGGCGTTTTTTCCTGTGTCGGCATGGTGTCGGGGTGCGCAATTGTAACTTTAAAAATTAAATATTATCAGAACCGGATGAAAAGCCAAAGGAAAAATCCCCGGGGGGAAGGGGCTGATTTTTCTTTCCGGGGCGGTTTTTTTTATGCTATACATACTCATTGCTCTGTCCAGGTCCGGACCGGCGGTTTCGGTCATCCGGCCTGGGAAGAGAGGATTCTCGTTACACCCCGCCCCCTATCCCTAAATATGTTTGATCTGACTGCCGATAAGAAACTGATCCCGCTGTGTCGGGAAGGCGGCAGAGGACCGTGTGGCTGTGGGCGAATTAATTTAGCATGACAGATCTGCCGGTTAAGAGAAATCAACCATTGGCCGTTCTGGTGAAGATACCGAAAGCGGGCTCATGATACTGCGTTTTATCCGACTGGAGCTGCGGGAGATAACCATCCCCTTCCGCTTCGCCTTTAAACACTCCCTGGCAGTGCGCCGGCAGGCCAGGAACCTGATTCTGACCCTCTCTACCGATGCCGGGACCGTGGGCTACGGCGAGGTCATCCCCCGGCGCTACCTCACCGGCGAGACCATCAACACCGCCTGGGAGGACATCCGCCGCCGGTTCTGGCCGGCAGTGCTGGAACTTCGGCTTTCTGGTTCCCAGTCGCCTTGGGCAGCCTTGCAGCCGCTCTTTGCCTGGGCCGCGGCCGAGCGCCGCACCGGGGCCTACGCCGGGATGGATCTGGCCGTGTGGGATGCTTGGGCCCGGACTGTCCGCCGGCCGGGCTATTCCTTGTTCGGCCAACCCCGGCCGCTGCCGGTGCCGCTCACCGGCCCCCTGGGAGCCGGGTCTTTTAACTATCTCCGGCGTACTGCCAAGCTTATGAAGTTTCTTGGTTTTCTGGAATACAAATTAAAAGTTGGCAGTGTCCAGGATCTGAGTGCGGTCCAGTTGCTCCGGCGGATCATCGGCCCCCGCTGCGACCTCAGGGTTGATGCCAACGCCGGTTGGCAGGCCGACCAGGCCATTGCCATGATGCGGGAACTGCAGCAGTTCGGGGTCAGCTCCGTGGAGCAGCCCATCCCGGCCGGCAATGTGGAGGAATTGGCCAGGGTGCAGCAGGAGGGGGGCTTGCCGGTGGTGGCCGATGAGTCGTTGTGCACCTTGGACGACGCCCGGCTCCTCCTGGAAGCACGGGCGGCAGATATCTGGAACCTGCGCCTGGCCAAGATCGGCGGCTTCACCGGCTTTCTGACCCTGCTGCAGATGGCTGGCTACCCCTTGCCGCCGGGCTGTAACGGTGGCCGCGCAACTTCAGGCCGTCGCTCCGGCAAGCAACCGGCCTACCGTCCCCAGATCCATTTGGGGGTCCTGGTGGGCGAAACCTCCCTGATCTCGGCCGCGGCCCGGGCCTGTCTGGGCCTCTGCCCCTATATCCATGTGGAATACGGCTATCCCCGGGTATTACTCAAGCTGGACCCCTTCCAGGGCGACCCGGGAGGCTACAGCGGTACCGCCACCCCCCTGGGCCAGGCCTGCGGTCTGGGCGTCACGCCCCGGCCGCAACTGCTGGAGCGCCTCACCGTCCGGAAAGAAGTCCTGGAGTGAAGCAAGGGAAAAGGGAACAGGGACAAGCAAGTGTCCCTCCCGCATTAAAGAAGGTTTCCAGGTAGGGGCGAGGCATGCCTCGCCCCTACTTATCGCTTGCCCCCTGCTTCTGCAGCTCTTCCTTGATTTTTTCCGCAAAGGCCTCCTGGAAGGCGGGGATTTCCAAGGCTTCGTCCTGGCGGCCGGAAAGGTACAAGGCCAGACCTTTATTCACCTGCAGCTCTTTATTGCCAGGCTGTAGGGCCGAGAGCTCCTCGAAGATGGGCAAAGCCTCATTATACTTATCCATGGCCATCAAAGCGGTGGCCTTGCCGAAACGGGCGTAGAAATGATCCGGCTGGCGCGTTAGTACTTCGTCAAAAGCAGCCACCGCCTCGGCCTGTCGCCCCATATCGTTGAGTAAATAGGCCTTGGTCTCCAGGGCCTTTTTGTCATCGGGGTCCTGGGCCAGCTTTTTGTGGCAGCAGAACAAGGCCTCTTCCAGGAGACCCTGATTGGCCAAGGCCACGGCTGCGGCCATCCAGGGGGTATCATCGCCCACCACCTTGCGGATCAGGCCTTCAAAGGTATCCATCACCACCCGCCGCCCCACCAGCGGGGCAATGCCGCCGTGGCCGGGCATGACATGCTGGACGTCCAACTTCATGAGCTGCCGCAGGCCATAGAGATAGTGATCCATACGGCCGCCGGCCGCCTGGTCCATATCCGACATGGCATCGGGCAGCACTGTATCGCCGGAGAAGAGGGTCTGCGTCGGGGCATGGTAATAACAGACGCCGTCCAGCGTGTGTCCCGGGGTATGGATCACCTGGAAGTCGAAGCCACTCAGATTAATGGTTTCGCCCCCTTTGATCTCTGTGCAGCTGATCCCTCCGGCCTTTAAAATTTCTTTATATTCGGCTGGCCCGGATTCATGCAGGATGACCTCCACCGCCAACCCCTGGGATAAGCCCGGATAACCGCGGAAAAGTTCCACCACCCCCATGCAATGATCCGGGTGGCCATGGGTCAGGGCGATCCTTTTAATCTGGTCCAACCGCACGCCCTGGCGGAAGAGATCCATATAAATGAGGTAGTCATTTCCCGGATCGATGATGGAGAGATACTCTCCCTGCAATATATAAACATTGCTGGAGAAATCGTAGCCGACGGCAAACAGGGTAGCGTCAAAAAGGGGATTGGCCAGACCGGTGACCTCGGCCACCGTCTGCCAGGTGGGCTCTTGGGGGCCCGTTTCTACCTGGGCGGGATCATCTTCGTTGATATCGACAAATCTCATGGTGGTGGCAACACTCCTCAATTTAAAATCAATTAGCAAGATTGTAAAATAATTTTTCCTTCCCTGCACGGAAAAACATGATTACCGTCAAGACGGGGACAGGGACAAGGGTGTACAAACGTGGGGCGGCCCGAAGACCGCCCCTGAGCAATGAATTTATCTGTGGCGTTTATTCGGCATAGGGGATGAAGTAGCTCAGCTTCATCTTGCCGTCGGGCCACCACTTCCGCTGTTTGGTCTCGCCCGGATAGATCTCCACCAGGCCTTTATCCACGGAGACCCAGGCGTCCAGGCTGAGTTCCACGAAGTGGAATTCCGTCAATTTGTATTTGACGATGGTCTCGGCCGGGATCAGGATGGCATAGCCGGTTTCTTTGGTGGCCAGCCACTCAAAGGCTTCGTTGGGTTCGTGGGTCTTTTCTTCTTTCGGGTTATAGACCGCCAGAAGTTTTCCCTGGATCTTATCGCCGGGTTTCACGGGATAGTCTGCCCACAGTTCATCGGGCAGATAGAACCACAGGGCCCGGTACCCGGTCTTGACATAGCCTTTTACGAGCATGGGGTCAAAGCCGCACACGCTCACACGGCATTTTTCAGGCATCGTTACCTCCTGCTAGGTATTCGTTAAAAGAATCTGACCACAATTACTAGCTGGCATCCCCATTGTCTGGTGTGGCTTCGTTTCTGAGCAGGAAATCGCGCAACTCATAGACCTGCTGATAGCAGAAATCCATGAATTCGTCCAATTGGCCCGTATCTATATGTTCCGTCACCCGCAGGCGGTGCAGGTAGGGATAGAGCCATTCCTCGATTTCCTGGATAAATTCGTTGCACAGGAAGAGGTAGTCGCTGCCACCCTCGGGTGGTGCATGCCGGAAGAAATCCTCCTTCCAGAGCACCACCCGGCGGCGTAATTCCACGAGCTCCTCCGCCCCATGCTGGCGAATGACCTCAGGCGAACACGGATTACTTAATGGGTTCGAAAGCATAGCACTTCTTGATGATATCGTTTTCGTGGATGCACCAGTAATGGGGCCAATGGATCTTTTTGCACCAGCCGATGATGTCGGCCGGCGGGAAGCCCGAACCTTTCAAGACCCATTTCAGGTACTTACACTGCCAGCAAATGTGGTCGGTCTTTTTCTCTGGCGTCAACACGTGGGCCAGAAATTCTACCGGTGATAACTTTGTAGTCATGCTTCCCCCTCCTGTTACCAGTCTTTCACTTCGCCCTTAGCGATTTTCTCTTGGTACTCCGCCCAGACTTCGGGAGAGAGCTTCTCGATATCCCAGAAGTAACCATGGGAACCGGCGACGCCGGCTGAAGGCGGCTGCGGCCGCCAACCCCGCACCGGCCGCCCCCGGATACTGAATTTGACCATGTCGGCCTTGCCCAGATAGATATCCCGGGGCAGACAATGGTAGGGGCGGGTGCGGCCTTCGATGCCGGGCAGGAAATTGGCATAGCCGTCGTTGGGCTTGTCGGCATAGAGGGGATAGATGTCGGGTTTTTCACCGGGTTTTTCATCGGGCCCGGTATACATGTGCCCCTGGATCATGTGGATGTAATAGACGGTGCCGCAGTTGGCACAGGCGATCTTGCCTTCCCAGTTCCAGAAGCAGTAGGGGTCCAGGTAATTGACGGTGTCGCAGACTTTGCCGTCGACTTCTTTTTTACACCAGATAATATCACACATGCGTTGCCCCTCCGCTCAGATGATGCCTTTGGCGTAGAACTCTTCGATCTTGCTCATGGGATAACCGAGCCACTCATGATAGATTTTGACATTGTCGGCACCCACCGGCCGCCAGAGCCACTTGTGTTTCCGGGGGGTCCGGGACATGAGACCACAGGAGTAGGCACTTTGAATCAGGACATCGCCGAAGAGCGGGTCGTCATTCCAGCGGACGGTCCCCCGCAGCCGATAATGTTCCGACTCATAAACTTCTTTGTCGTTCATGACCGGCGCGGCCAACAGACCGGCGTCTTTCAGGATGCGCACCACTTCGGAGCGGCTTTTATCTGCGGCCCAGTCCTCAATGGCCTTGTAGATCTCGATCTGGGCCGGCGCGCCGACGCGTTCCTTGTGGGTTTTGTATTGATTGAAGAGGTCCGGTTTCTTAATAACGTCACAGAGAGCCTTGAAGTCGGCATCCTGGAAGGCGCTGACCATGACATAGCGGGCTTCGTATTTCAGCTGCGGGTTGGGCTCATCGGGATAATCGCTCTTGCCGGTCATAATGATACCGTGGACGCAGAGCTGGGTATCCCAGTTACCCCAACGCTGGCGGACGATGCCGAAACGCCCGTACAGCGGCACGCCGTAGCCCAGGCAGCGGGTGGCCGCCTGCACCTGGGAGAACTCGATCATGGTTCCCAAACCGGTTTTATGGCGCCAATACAACGCCGCCAAAATGGCCGTGGTGATCTGGGAGCCGGAGTACCAGTCAATACACCAGTTGGAGGCCTTGGTGGCATGGCCGCCGAAATCTTCATGGGTCCCGGTGACGGAGGCCAAGCCAGCATGGGCCTGACCCAGGATGTCGTAGGAGCCGCCGAAGATTTTGGGACCGTAGCCGAAGCCGCCACCCCAGACATAGATGAAGCGGGGGTTAATCTGCATCAGGTCACGATAACCCTGTTTCCAGCGGTCAAAGGTGCCATGGCGGTAGCATTCGGTGAGGCCGTCGCTCATCTTCACCAGGTCATAGTAGATCCGCTTGGACTCAGGGACGTGATAGTCCAGAGTGATGTAATATTCATTGGAGTTGGCGTTGGTGAACCCCAGACCGGTGCCCGACATGGGCCGGGTGTCGTGCAGCGGGTAAAGATAGGCCTCGTTGAAGGGCGAGGTATGCCGCATGGGATCGCCCATCCGAGGCATCTCCACTTTCACCACTTCAGCTCCCAACTCCGCCAGGTTGGTGACGGAGTGGGGCGTGAAAATGTACATGGTGGTGGACATCCAGCGGATGCCTTTCAGGGCGTCGGGCTTGACGAATTCATTGCCCACATCGAAGACCTTCTTGCAATATTCTTCGAAGGGGGCCTTCATCTCCTCAAGCTCTTCCTTGCTCTTGGGGCCGTCCAGGTCCTCGATATCGCAAACTTTATATTTCTGAAGATCTTTATCTTCCATTTAGATTACCCCCTTGTTCTTCAGTTCCCGCAGCTTCATGGGGCCATAGCCGAGGTAACGTTTGTAGATCTCGCCGTTGTCATACCCCAGGGGCCGCCCCAGCCACTTCACCCGGGCGGGAGTCCGGTGCTGGTAGGCGTTGGTGGATTCGGCGTACATGACGGTGCCGTACTGTTCGTCCTCAATGGTATTGACCCAGGGACGATACTTGAAGTGAGGGAATTCCGCCACTTCGTCGATGTACAGAACCGGACCGGCGGCGATTTCGTATTCCATCAGCTTCTGTTCGGCCTCGATGCGGTTGATGTCCCGGAGCCACTTGGTGGTAACGGTGTAGGTCTTGATGAGGGCCTGGAGGGCGTTCCGAGCCGCCATTTCCTTCAGCAGCGGGTCCTCATGAATCAGCCGGCCGAAGATGGGCAGGTCGCGTTCGATACACATACCGATGCGATACCACAGCCGGTCGGTCTGACCACCGATCATCATATAGCCGTCTTTACAGGGGTTCCATTCATATTGGTTCAGGTTGGGGTCCCAGGCGCCGGTGCGGGCCTTGATGGACTTATTGAACCCATACCAGGTGATGTCGAAGTCCAGGATGTCCATCAGGGTTTCGGCCGCGGTGCATTCAATGAACTGACCCAGGCCATTGCCCAGGCAATCCCGCCAATACAAGGCCGCCAGGCAGCTGTTGGCCGCCTGTTCGCCGGCCACATAGTCGGCCAGCCAGACGCCGGAGCGCATGGGATCGCCGCCTTTGCCGCCCCGGGGGCACTGGTCGGGCGGGAAGCCGGTGTTATGCACCCAGGAGCAGGCGCACATGCCGAAGGGATCCAACATCCACTGGCCATATTTGGAGACCTCGTCCTTCATGGGCCCCCACTGGCCGCGCTCGCCCACCCAGCAGTAGATCAGCTTGGGGTTCAGTTTGGACAGGTGGCGATAGCCCAGACCCAGGGAGTCCATGTAGCCCGGGGGATATTCTTCGATGAGGATATCCATCTGCATGGCCAGGTTTTTATAGATCTCCCGGCCCTCGGGTTTTTCGATGTCCAGGGTGATGGAGTAGGCGTTGCGCAGTTCATGCAGAAAGTCCAGGCCGCAGGGGGTGCCGAATTTATCCTTCAGCATGTATTCTTCCCGGCCGAAGGGGGTCAACTCCCGCAGCGGGTCACCCTCGGGCGGTTCCACGTTAATGAGCTCGGCTCCCAGTTCGGAGAGCAGGCCGGAGGCAAATTTATTGCACATCCGCCATTTGCCCATGGCCATGACCCGAACACCCTGGAGGGCCTCGGGTTTGTCAAAGCGATATTCCAGCCTCAGGTTGTCTTCCAGGAATTTGCCGAACTCACCGGCTTTGCGTTTCTCGTACACTTTCATGCACTCTTCCGGAGAGGGCGGCGGCGTTACCGGCCAGGGCCGGACGTCTGGTCCCATTAACGGCAGGGTATCTGCCCGGCTGTTAATTTCGATCTCTTTTCTTTCTTTCGCCATGTTTTGACCTCGCTTGTTAGTAGGCTGAAGAAATGGACATTGCGGTCAAATCTGCGGCCATGAGGCACTCGTGATAAACCTGCGGACGGCACCGCGGCACCATCCTCGCACTGGGTGCGAGTCCTGCCTTGCCCCGGCGGTCAACGGCAAACCCAGCAGTATCGACAGCCAGGGCAACTGCTAAACTTCACCTCCTTCCTCCAGGTAATCTATTGGTCATGCGACCTTTTTCTCATTTCGACAGATTTGCGGCGATCCAACCGGCTCAGTCGCCAGTGGTCTTCCCTCATGATCACATTACAAGAATCCTGCCGAAATCAAGGGGTGCCGCAATATTTTTTCTTTTTCTGAATTTTGTATGGAAAACAAAAGATTAGCGCCATCGGGAGGGATGGCGCTGCTGAGGTCCAGGAATGAACTCAAAAAAGATTTGTCTGATTTATGACCCTAAACAAGGCTAGCTATCTCATCTTAAAGAAATTCTTTGCAATTCCATCTAAAAAAAGAATATGTCCAAAATATGACCCCATTGTTTTTTTTTCACACAATGGTGGCATTGGGTTCCAGATTGTAGCGGCGGATTTTGCTGTACAGGGTGCTGCGGCTCAGTTTCAGGCGGCGGGCGGCGTCGTGTTTGTTCCAGTTGGCTTCTTTCAGGACCCGGAGGATAAGGCGGCGCTCCTGTTCGGCCAGGGAGGTGGACGCCGGCTCCTCGGGTTTATCCTTCAGGAAGCGGGGCAGGTGTTTGCGGCCGATGGTGTCGCCCTGGCAGACGATGACCGCGTGGCTGACCGCGTTTTCCAGCTGACGGACGTTGCCCGGCCAGTCAAAATCCATGAGCACTTGCAGGGTATTGGGGGAGATGCGTTTGATCTGTTTGCCTTCCTTGGCGTTGAATTTTTCCAGGAAATGCTGACAGAGGAGGGGAATGTCTTCTTTTCGTTCCCGCAGGGCCGGCAGCGGGATGGAGATGACGTTGAGGCGGTAGTAAAGGTCTTCCCGGAAGCGTCCGGCTTCCGCCTCTTTGAACAGGTCTTTGTTGGTGGCGGCCAGGACCCGGACGTCGGCCATGATGGTCTCTTCGCCCCCCACCCGCTCGAAACAATGGTCTTGAAGGAAGCGCAGCAGCAGGATCTGGGTGGCCGGGGCAATGTCGCCGATCTCATCCAAAAACAAGGTGCCCCCCTGGGCCCGTTCGATGCGGCCTTTCTTCTGGCGGATGGCGCCGGTAAAGGCGCCCTTCTCATGGCCGAAGAGTTCGCTCTCCAGGAGGGTGGGGGAATAAGCCGAGCAATTGGCGACGATGAACGGCCCCTTGCGCCGATGGCTGCGGCTGTGGATGGCCCGGGCCACCAGTTCCTTGCCGGTGCCGTTTTCGCCGGTAATAAAGACGGTGGCGTCGGAGCCGGCCACCAGTTCGATGAGCTCGTACACCTCCTGCATCTTGTCACACTGGCCGATGATCTCGCCGAAGGAGGAGCGCTCGCTCACTTTCTGGCGCAGGGTCTTGATCTCTTCCTCCCGGACTACCAGTTGATGGATATAGCCCGATATCTGAGCAAAGAGGGCCTGGAAGAAGCGCAAATCCTCGGGGGCGTATTTTTGCGGCTTATGGGAGCCCAACAGGAAAAAGCCGATACACTGTTCCAGGGCCAGGAGGGGCAGGCCGAACCAGGAGGGGTAGCCCTCCACCGCCTGACGCAAGGGGGCCGGCAGGAAATTACTCTGGCTGCGGCTGACGATCTTGTTTTCTCTGATATTCTCCAAAACCTGGAGGGTATCCCCTACTGCGGCGGTTTTCTCCAACTGCCGCAGCAGCCGTTTCAGGGGCGCAGCCACTTTGGCCGGGCAGTCCTCTAAAGGCAGGAAGCCGGTGCGGCCCGGATCCAAAATGAGGAACAGAGGGTCGGCTTCCGGAAAAAATTTTCTCAGGATATCATAGATATATTGTAAGATATCGGCCAGGGAGCCTTTGGTGTGTACCTGCCGGGCGATCTCCAGGAGGGTCTCCAGTTGGTGTTGCGTCTTCTGCAGTTCCCGGGTCTGGGCGGCCAACGTGTCCTTGGCGGCCCGGAGCTCCGTCTCTACCTGTTTTAACTGGCTGATATCAGTGACGATGCCGATGGAGCCGAAGAAATTGTTCCCCACCATCAGGGGGGTCACCGAGACCAGGCAGTGGAGGGGAGAGCCGTCCCGGCGGGTGAGGCGCAGCTCCTGGGCCAAGGCCCGCCCCTGGCGGCTCTGGTTGAATTGCGCCCGCCCCCGCACCCGAGCCTCTTCGTCCATCAGGCTGCACAGGGTCCGGCCCAGAAATTCCTCGGCGGTGTAACCCAACATCTGGGCCAGGTATTCGTTGGCAAAGGTGAAGCGGGCCTTGTAGTCCAGGATAAAGATCCCCTCCCGGGCCGTCTCGACAATGGTCCGGTACTTCTCCTCGGAGGTCTTCAGCTGCAGTTCCAAATGCCGCCGCTCGGTGATATCCTGACTGTGTTCAAAGGCCTGGATGACCCGGCCGTCGTTATCTTTGACCGGATAGGAATGGACTTCAAAATGGCGTTGACTGCCATCGGGGAGGGTCAGGAACATCTCCCGTACTCGTGTTTCACCGGTGGCAAAGACCTCTTTGACATGACAGTCGGGACAGATTTCGTGGCGGTTGTAGAGGACTTCGAAGCAGCGCCGGCCCAGAAGCAGCTCCGGCGGGCGTTGGAAGGTGGCTGAAAAGGCTGGATTGACTTGAAGAATACGATAGTCGCGATCGTAAATTACAAAGGGGTCGGTGACGCTGTTGAAGATGCGTACCAGAGAGGCTTCGGTCTGCTGGGTCATACACGTCCTTCCTTACTCTCAGGTGTTAACCAACCCAAACGTCCATGTGGGGAAGATACTGCAAGGCAAGGGGCAACAGCGGCATTTATCCGGGAATTGATCTTACATACAAGTAACTACTCCATTGCACAAATAATTTGCTTCCTGGGGGGTCATTTTTTATACTATCGTAGCACGACTGCCCTGGGCTTGTCAAAGGAGAAATAAGTTATTTGGTAAAAAAATCGTCTGCATTGCCCAGTCTCTTGCTGCAAGGGCCGGAACTGAACCGACGGCTTAAGAAGCTGGCCCAGGTGCCAGCCCTGCTGGTCCTGGCCGAGCTGGCCGCAGCCTGGGGGGCACAGGTCTATCTGGTGGGCGGCACGGTCCGGGAACTCCTGTTGGGCCGGGAGATCCATGATCTGGACCTGGCCACAGATCGCCAGACCCTGGCTTTGGCCCAGGCTTTGGCCGCCCGCCTGGGTGGGACTTACGTGCTTTTGGATGAGCGGGAACGTTCGGCCCGGGTGGTCTGGCAGGGATTGGAGATTGATCTGACCGAATTCCGGGGCCCCGACCTCACCGCCGACCTGCAGGGCCGTGATTTTACAATGAATGCCATGGCGCTGGACTTGCAGGCCCTCTGGCAAGCCGGTCCGCCGGTCATCATCGACCCCTGGGGCGGCCGGGCCGACCTGGCGGCTGGCCGGCTGCAGCTCCTGCGACCGGAGAATTTTCAGCAAGACCCCCTCCGCCTCCTGCGGGCCTTTCGCTTTGCCGCCACCCATGGTTTTACCCTGACGCCGGAGGTCAAGGGGGTGGTGCAGGAGTATGGCCCGGCCATCACCGGCGTCCCCGGGGAGCGGCTGCATCAGGAACTCTTCCGCCTCCTGGCCGCGCCGCACGCCTCCCCCGTGCTCCAGGAGATGGACGCCTTGGGCTTCCTGGAGCAGATTTTCCCGGAGCTGGCCGACATGAAAGGCGTCTGGCAGAACGGTTACCACCATCTGGACGTCTTTCAGCACTCCCTGGAGGCGGTGGTCCAGCTGGAGCGGGTCCTGGCGGCGCCAGGCGCCTTTTTTGGCCAAGCCCGCCAGTTTGTGGCCGATTATGGCCGCCAGGAGAAAAAAGCGGCCCTGGTCAAACTGGCCGCTCTGTTCCACGATGTGGGCAAACCGCCGACCCAGGAGTATCGGCCCGATCGAGACCGTTACACCTTTTACTATCACGACCACCTGGGGGTGGAAATTTTCCGGGGGGCGGCGGCGCGGCTCAGGTTTTCCCAGGACGAGACGGCCACCGTCAGCCGGCTTATCGCCCTGCACATGCGCCCCTTCCTGCTGCTGCCGGATTTCCGCACCGGGCAGCTCAGCCCGCGGGCTCTGGCCCGGTTCATTAAAGCCGCCCGCCCTGATTTGGCCGGAGTCTTTCTCCTGGCCATGGCCGACAGCCTGGCCGGCCAGGGATCCTTGAAACCTCCGGATGCCGAAGCGGTTCTGGCCGACTTTTGCGACGCGGTCTATCTTTTTCTTACGGAACGAATGGAACCCCTGGAGCAGCGGCCCCGACTGCTCACTGGTGACGATCTCATCAAGAACCTGCACCTCAAACCCGGTCCAGAATTCCGGCGGCTGCTCGCGGCCGTGGAAGAGGCGGCTCTGGAAGGCCAGATAACGACCCGGGAAGAAGCCCTGGCCTTGGTACGGGAGCTCCTGGCGCCCACCGCTGGGATTTGAACCACCCGTCCAGAAGGGCAGGGGGCTGAGACCGGCGCGGTCTGGCCGGTTCGCAGCCCCCGTATCTACTTTCTAATTGCCATTACTGATAAAAGTCACCTGCGAACCATGAAAATTGATGCTGCCCACAGGCAAGGGTTTGCACAGGCTGGAAAGCCTGTGCCACCAAATGAGGCCCTTATTTTCTTGGTAATTGCCGTGATAAAAAAATTACCTGCGAACCATGAAAATATAGGTCGCTGCCAGTGGCTACCTTGGGCGGGCACAGAGGCCCGCCCCACTAAAAGAAAAGCTCTTCCGGAAACCGGTTTTTCTGACAACTGGCAACTTTATTTTCTTGGTAATTGCCATGACTTATAAAAGTCACCTGCGAACCATGAAAATATAGGTCGCTGCCAGTGGCTAACCTGGGCGGGCACAGAGGCCCGCCCCACTAAAAGAGAGCCTAAAAGGGAAGCTCTTCCGGAAACCGATTTTTCTGATGCGGGGGGCCGGGGCAGGCAAGGATGCTGGCCCTACGGACTCCCCTCTAATCTCTACGAACTATGAACTACGAACTTTATTTTCTAACTATCGGGTCGAAGGTTCCTCAGGCGTCGCCTCCCCAGGCCTCCAGTTCGGCAAAAAGCTGCTCATCGGTATAGTGGTTGAAAGAGATGGCCCCGGCCGGGCAGACTGCGGCGCAGATACCGCAGCCCAGACACAGGGCCGGGTTGATCTGTGACCGGTGCCGTTGGTCCATCTGGGGGATGCCATAGGGGCAGCTGCGGACGCAGGCCAAACAACCGACGCAACGGCCTTGCTGGACCACCGCCACCAGGGGATTGATGGCCTGACTGGCTGCGGCCAGGAAGCCCCCGGCTCGGGCTGCGGCGGCCAGTCCCTGGGTAATGGCCTCTTTGACCAGACGCGGGCTGTGGGCTGTGCCGCAGACATAATAGCCGGCCGCGGCCAGATCCAGAGGCCGCATCTTGGCATGGGCTTCCCTCCAGAAACCCTGAGGGTTTTGGGGCAGCCGCAGGAGTTGGGCCAAGTCGGTGGTATCCGTGGGACGGAGCGCCGAACTCAGGATGACTGCATCCACCGGCCAGGTAACCCACCGCTGCAGAATGGCGTCGAAAAAGAGAACCTGGAGCTGCTCTCCGGCTTTTTCCAGCTGAGGGGGCCGGGCGGGATCGAACCGTTCGAAGAGGACCCGGTGATCCCGGGCCGCAGTGTAGTAATCTTCCAGCAGCCCGTACATCCGCATATCCAAATGGAAAATCACCACGTCCAGATCAGGAGTGATTGTTTTCAGGGCCAGGGCATGTTTTACTGCGGTCTGGCAGCAGATGCGGCTACAGGTGGGATTTTCGGCGTTCCGGGAGCCGACGCACTGGATCATGATCACCCGCCGCCAATTTTTGGCCGATTCTGGATTGTCCCGTAGCCGGGCGGCCAGCTCCAGTTGGGTCATGACCCGGGGATCGCGGCCGTAGAGATACTCCTGGGGTTGATGCTCGAAGCCGCCGGTGGCGATGATCATGGCTCCGTGGCGGATGGTCTCGGCTTGGCCCTGGGGACCACTTACCAAGGTGGTGAGGAAATCTCCCTTGACCCCCTGGTGGCGGACGATGTTGGCCTGGAGGCGCACCGCAATCTTGGGATGGCCGGTCACCTGCCGGATCAACTCCTGGAGGTAGGGCTGCACCTCCCAGCCTTCAATGGTGCGATGAAGGCGCCGGGCCAGACCTCCCAGTTGTTCTGATTTTTCCAAGAGATATACTTGAACTCCCTGGTCTGCCAGGTTTTTGGCGGCGGTGAGGCCGGCCACGCCGCCTCCTAAGACCACTGCCTGCTGATTGACCGGCAATCTCGCCAAACTCAGGGGTTCAAGAGTCGTCACCCGGGCCACGGCGCGGCGCAGCAGGGTCTGGGTCTTGGCCGTGGCTTCTTCCCGGTGGTGACGATGCACCCCGATGACCTCGGTGCGCAGATTGACCACTTCCACCAGAAAAGGATTGATGCCTGCCTGTTGACAAACCTGCCTGATGGCCGGTTCTGAGATCACCGGCACCGCGGCCGCCACCACCAGCCGGTTGACTCGGGCCGCAGCGGCCTGCCGGGCTAACGCCGCCAAGCCCTCCGGTCCGCAGTCCAGAGGCTGAGAGGCCGTCAGGACCACCTGGGGCAATCTCTTGGCATACTCCTGGACGGCTGGGATATCCACAACCTCCCCGGCCTCCCCTTCCAGACCACAGAAAAAGATGCCGAGTCGGGGGGGATCGGCAGCAATGGCCGCCGCCGCTGCTTCCACCTGCAGCGCTTCCGGCCGGGGACCGCCGGCCGCCACAATACTGCAGGCCGCTGCGGCTGAAGCCTCCTGCAACGACTCGGGAATGTCTTTGGGGCCTTGGAAAGTGCCGCAGGCATAAACGCCGGGCCGACTGGTGGCCACCGGCAGAGCTGGATCGGTCACCGGATAATGATGTTCGGTTACTTTGATCCCCAAACGCCCGGCCAGATCCCGGGCTGCCGGCCCCACTTCAAAACCACTGGCCAAGACCACCAGATCAAAGGTTTCAACCTGTTTTTTCCCTTCGCCGTCGTAATATTCAATGCGGATATCGCCGTCGGCGGCCGCCGCCAAAGTAGGGACCCGATAGCAGATGAACCGAACGCCCAGCTGTTCCTGAGCCCGGGTGTAATATTGTTCGTAGTCCTTTCCCACCACCCGCATATCCATATAGAAGATGGTGGTTTGCACCTCCGGTCCCAACCTCTCTTTGGCCATCATGGCCTCTTTGATGGCATACATGCAGCAGACCTGGGAACAGTAGGAGTGGGTCTTGACGTCCCGGGAACCGATGCACTGCAGCCAGGCGATTTTTTTCGGGGGCCGGCCATCTCCAGGGCGGACCAGCCGACCCTGGGTCGGTCCGGTGCCGCTGTAGAGCCGCTCATACTCCAGACTGGTGATGACGTTGGGATGTTCGCCGTAGAGATACTGCTTCAACGCCGTCGGTTGAAAGACCTCGTTGCCCGGGGCCAAGATGACTGCCGCCACCGTCACCTCCCTGGTTTCCGAGGATTCGGCCAGGGTTATAGCCGCCACCGGACAGGCGGGCACACACAGACCACACTCGGTGCAGGCGGCCTTGTCAATGGCATATACCCGGGGTACGGCTTGGGGCAGGGGCAAGTAGGCGGCCGGCCGTTGGTCCAGACCGGCGTTATAGGCATTGATGGCCCGTTCCGGGCAGACCTCGGCGCAGCGTCCGCAGGCCGTGCAACGTTCCGGATCAATAAAACGCGGGCGCAGGCTCACCCGGACTCGAAAGTTACCCGGTTCCCCGGCCAACCCCTCTACTTCGGCGGCCGGCCAGACGGTGACCCGGGGATGGCGCCAGACCCCGACGCCACCCCGCAGGCAGCCGCTGCGGTCTTCTTCCGGGGCGGCAATAAAGCACATGCCGCAGTCATTGGTTGGAAAGGTTACATCCAGTTGCGGCATAATCCCGCCCAGACTGGCCCCTTTCTCCACCAGATAAACCCATAGCCCAGCACCGGCCACGTCTATTGCCGCCTGCAGGCCGGCCACGCCGCCGCCCACCACCAAGACCGCGCCGGTGCCGTTCTCCTTTGCCTCTATCATAACGCTGATCCTCTGCTGTTACCCGACGTTATCGGCCAAGGCCTTGTGTCCGTGGATGCCCTGGCACGCCAACCCTCTGTAACGCGGTGTTATGATATCATAAGTCCAAAACTCTGCCAGCCCCGGGGCAGGGTAAAAAGCGTTTTTACTGCCAACCGGTCGGTGCCGTCAAGGGGCGGGACTGGTCACAGTCGTGCCGCCGCCGGTTCCCGCCCTTGCAGATCCAAGACCTCATAGAGCTGGTACTCCCCGCTTTTCCCGGGAATTTCGCCCACCACCTTTTTCCCCACCAGCAGCTCTGTCTCCAGGAGTTCGTACAGCTCCTGGGAGATGAGGAAGCGGGTGCCGGCCCGCTTGTTGGCGTTTTCAATCCGGCTGGCCATGTTCACGGCATCCCCGATGACGGTGCCCCGTTTATAACCGGGATGCCCCAGTTTTCCGGCCACGACGCGGCCGAAATGGAGACCGATGCGGATCTCAAAGCTGCGGCCATAAAGTTCCTGCAGATAGGGTCCCAGCCGAGCCACAGCCTCGAACATCTCCAGGCCGGCAGTGACCGCCCGCCGCGCCCCCTCCCGGGGATCGCCGGCTTCAAACAGGGCCATGAAGCCGTCGCCCATATAATTGTCAATCCGCCCCTGATAACGTTTAACAATGTCCCCCATCTGGGCCAAAAAAAGATTGAGGGAGTACATAACATCATAAGGGAGCATGTTCTCGGCAAAGCTGGTAAAGCCCTGAATATCGCAGAATAGAATAAAAATCTCCTTTTCTTCCCCCAGGGCCGTCAAGACCTCTACGCCCTCGATGAAAATGGAAAAGAAATCCACATCCTCGATATCTTCCACCAGGCGCCTGACCTTCACCGGCCCCGTAATGGTGGTCTGACAGGCCAACCGGACGTGAGAAGGCAGGTGGAGCATCTCCTGGATGGCTTTTTCATCCTTACTGGGCGGGGAGCAATGTTCCAGGCCCTCCAAGACGATGACCCGACAGGTGGAGCAACGGCCGATGCCGCCACACACGTTGATGTGGGGAACGCCCGCCCGGAGGGCTCCTTCCAACAAGGTTTCGCCGGGCCCAAGCTCGATGCTGATTTTGTCGGGAAGATAATAGACAGTTGACACGAGACCTTCCTAAATCTGGTTGCTGATTCCTGGTTTCCGGTTTCTGGAAAAATTAGATTTAATGGGGCGGGCCTTGAGTGTTCGCCCATGTTAGCCCAAGGCAACAGCCTTGATTTTCATGGTGCGCGGATGACTTTTGTAAGTAATGGCCATTTCCAGGAAAAGAAAAGATTTTCCCTCGGTAGCGGCAAATTACAGACCTCGGCCATGAGTCTATCGGAGTCGCATGAATCAGTATATACGGTCGCCGGTTTCTGTGATACATTACCCGGACTCGGGCTGCGGTTCCTAAAAACCGGCCGTCTGCGCAAAATAGCTACATTATCCTTTATCCGGAGCCGGAAAGGAAGGAATAAGTGGAGACGCTCTCTTTTTCTATGATATGATGAGGATGATGTGAGGGAAGTCCTGCGGGGCCTCCCGGCGCAAACGATGAGTTTTCACCCGTTGCTAATAACGATCACGGGGAGTAAACAATGTCAGAATCCAGGCGTCTGCTGATCAAACTGCGGCCGGCGGCTTCGTTGGCGGCCGTCCCCTCACGAGTCAATCTCCGTCCCCTCTTTGCCGACATCCTGCCCAGCAGCGCTTTGGGGTTGGCTGGCGGGCCGACGTGGTTCCTGGCGGACCTGCCTGAAGGCGGCGAGACCCCTTGGGACGACGCCCATGCCCAGGTGGCGGCCCAGCTGGGTTTGGCCCCCGGCGACGTCCTCTTCGTGGAGCCCGATCTGCAGCACACCATCTATCGGGAGAGCGCAGACTGGGAACTGGACCGGCCATTGGCGTTGGATACCGATTGTACCACGCCTGTATTCCAGACTTCCACAGGCGGTCGGGTCGAGGGACCGACCACGGCCTGGCATCTGGGGGATGATTTTTCCCAGCTCCAGGCCGCCCGGGACGAAGTGGGGGAGTTTCACCGACCTCGGACCATGATCGCCCATATTGACACCGGCTATGACCGGGGCCATGAGGCCTGTCCTGCCCACATCCGGCCAGAACTGGAGCGTAATTTTATTGACGGGGATGACAATCCCGGAAGCGCCCAGGATGTTGCCGGCACCTTTGACAACTCCGGCCACGGCACCGGCACCATCGGCATCCTGGCCGGGGGGGCGCTGTCCGACTTGGGCAATACCATTCTGGGGGGAGCCCCGGAAGCCGATGTCGTGCCCCTGCGCATCGCCCATCGGGTGGTCCTGTTCTATACCAGCGTGTTGGCCCAAGCCCTGCGCTACGCCATTCAGATCGGCTGCGACGTGGTTACCCTCAGCATGGGGGGACTGCCGTCCCGGGCCTGGAATGAGGTGATCAATGCGGCCTATGAGGCCGGCCTGTGCATCGTCGCCGCGGCCGGCAATAATATGGCCGGCCTGCCCACCCGTCATGTGGTCTACCCGGCCCGCTATCGGCGGACCATTGCGGTCTGTGGTGCCATGGCTAATTATCAACCCTATTACCACCTGGCGCCTTATGTGCTTCAAGGCAACTTCGGCCCGCAGCATGTCATGGTCTCGGCCCTGGCCGCCTTCACTCCTAATATCCCCTGGCCCAAATTCGGCTGCCGGCAGCTGGTCCGGCTCAACGGCGAAGGCACCTCCGCGGCCACGCCTCAGGTGGCGGCGGCCGTAGCCCTGTGGTATGAAAGATATAAGAACATCCTGCCCCGGGATTGGCGGCGGGTGGAGGCCGTCCGCCACGCCCTGTTCTCCTCGGCCCGGACCGGCGATCCCACCTACTATGGCCACGGCATCCTCAGGGCCAGAGCCGCCCTGGAGGTCTCTCCCGTGCTCAATCTCCCGAAAACAGAGGCCGATCGGGATTCCTGGGCCTTCTGGCGCGTCCTCACCGGGTTGGGGATCGCCGAGCCCACCCCCCGGGAAGAGATGTTTAATCTGGAGATCGCCCAGCGTTGGCTCCTCAATGCCGATCTGCAGGAGGCCTTCCCCGAAAACTTGTTTACCGAGCCTCCGGAGGCCGGACTGAAGGCCCTAACCGTGGACACCATCCGGCGGGTGCTGGAGATCCTCATTGAAGACCGGGAATTATCGCAGGCCCTGCGGCGCCACCTCCTGGAACGCTATCCCGTGGTCTTAAAGGCCCCGGCTCCCGCGGCCATAGCGGCCGCAGTGGCGGCGCCCCGACCGGCCTTCCTGGCGGTCACACCCCCGCCGCCACCGGCGTGGCGGCGGTTGCGCATCTATACCCTGGACCCCAGCTTCGCCGGACGCTTTGAGACTGCGCCCATCAGTGAAACCGTCCTCAAAGTCCGCTGGGAGAACCTCGGCCCCGGCCCCAAGGGGGAATATCTCGAGGTCATTGACGAGGAGATGCTGCCGGAGGGCACGACCATCACTTATCCGCCCGTCAATCTAGACGATCCCGTCCTGTTGGCCCAGGACGGCTGCCCACCCTCCGAGGGCAATCCGGCCTTTCACCAGCAGATGGTCTATGCCGTGGCCATGCAGACCATCGACCATTTCCAGCAGGCCCTGGGCCGGCAGGTCCTCTGGCGGCCCCGCCCCACGCCCGGCGCTGACCAGGATGGGGGCCAATTTGTGCCCCGCCTGCGGCTCTACCCCCATGCCTGCCGCATGAACAACGCTTATTACAGCCCCGAAGACGTCTCCTTGAAATTCGGCTATATTTCCGCCCCAGGCGGGGAGTTGGAATATTATCTCCCCGGGCAGAAAGTTTACACCTGTCTGTCTCCCGACATTATCGTCCATGAGACCACCCACGCCATCCTGGACGGTATGCAGCGCTATTTCCGGGAGCCCACCAACCCCGATGTGTTGGCTTTTCATGAAGCCTTTGCCGATATCGTGGCATTGATGCAGCATTTTACCATCCCGGAGGTCCTGAGCCATGAAATCCGCCGCAGCCGGGGGGATTTGGCGGCGGAGACGGTGCTGGGCAGCTTAGCGGTCCAGTTCGGCCGAGCCGTCGGCCGCCGGGGAGCCCTGCGGGAAGCCATCGGCAGTCTGGGTCCTGGCCAGGTCTGGACCCGCCTGCAGCCCAATCCCACCGCCTATCAGACCGAAATGTCCCCCCATTCCCGGGGCGCCATCCTGGTGGCCGCGGTCTTCGATGCCTTCCTCACCATCTATAAAAACCGCTGTGCCGATCTGCTGCGTCTCAGCAGCGGCGGCAGCGGCCTCCTGGCCCCGGGGGCCATTCACCCCGATCTGGTCCAGCGCCTGGCCGCCGAAGCCGCCAAAGCCGCCGGGCACATCCTCAATATGTGTATCCGAGCCCTGGACTACCTGCCGCCAGTGGACATCACCTTCTATGAATATCTCCGGGGAATCATCACCGCCGACCTGGATCTGGTACAAGATGATCAATACAACTATCGGCTGGCCTTCATCGAGGCCTTCCGCCAACGGGGTATCATTCCCTATAACGTGGACCCCCCCGAGGTGGAGTCGTTGTCGGTGGAGACCCTGCAATGGCGGGGTATCGACCTGTCCGGCCTGCCCAGGGCCGGTCGCGACCGCTTTCGGAGCATCGTCGCCAGATTGAAAAAATATGCCGACGCCTGTTTCTATCAGGAAAATCGGGAAAACCTCTTCAAGATCACCAGACGCTATTGCCGGGCCTTGCAGGAGCCCCTTGCCGCCCTACTGCAGGTCCTGGCCCAGCGCCCGCCTCAGGAGAAAGCGGCATTCACCCAGTTGTTCGGCCTGGACGTCGATCTGCCGGTGGAGGTCCATGAACTGCGGCGCGCCATCCGCATCGGCCCCAGCGGCAGCTATCTGCCCCAGATCATGGTGGCGTTGATCCAAGCTCGGCCATTTCGGGAGCCGAAGGGCAAAGCCAACGGGGTTTTCCGGGGTGGTTCCACTCTGGTGCTGGATCTTACCCAACCGGCTGTCAAGTATGCTATCTTTAAGAATATCACCAGTTCCAGACGGGAGGCCCGCACTCGGGACTTCCTCCAGTTCCTGGCCGCTGATCCCTGGCGGGCGGCGCTCTTCAATCCCCAGGAGCCCTTTGCCGCCCTGCATTCCGGCAGCGATGGGACTGCCTGAGGCCGCACCTTGCCTCCTGGCTGCGGAATTATTCTGCTGTTTGACTGATAAAATATGGAACGACCCAATTTCCCGCAGTGGACCATCTTAAATTTTGTGGAACAGTTGGCCGAGGGTACGCCCCTGCCCGGGGGAGGCTGTGCCGTTTCCGTGGCCGGGGCCCTCGCCGCGGCCCTGGGCAGCCTCTCCGGACAGATAAGCCGGCGCCGGGCCGGGGATGCCCACCAACAGGCCGACCTGGCCGCCATTCAATCCCACTTGGAACAGGCCCGCCAGACTTTCCTGGACCTGATAGATGCCGATGCCCTGGCCTACCACGAGGTGGTGCTGGCCCGTCGCCTGCCCCGCCGCACTGCCGGGGAACAGGCCCAACGGGCTGCAGCCGTTATCCAGGCCTTTGCCCAAGCCTGCGAAACGCCCCTGGCCATGGCCCGCCTGGGCCTGGAGCTCCTCCAGTGGGCTACCCACTTGGCCGAGAAAGGCAATCCGGTGATCATGGCCGATGTGGGGGTGATGGGCTTTCTGGCCTGGGCCGTGGTCCAGGGAGGGCTGGTCAATGTTTTCGCCAACCTGACCATGATGGCTGATGCCCCGGCAGCCGCCGCCATTCGGGCCGAGGCCCAGGCCTTGAAGACCGCTGTGGCCAGCCAGGGCCAGATATTCGCCCAGACTCTCTACGGTCGTCTGGAGGACGGCAGGGCGCCGACCAAGGGCACCAGGTCCTGAACGGGGAGAAGCTACGCCACCGTTTCTTTATTCCTTAATCCTCTGCATGGGCAACAGCCTTTGGGGTGCTGTATGGTACATAAATTCGATCCGGCCCACTTGGGTTCGCTGAACAGTCCCCGCCGGCAGCAGGCCGTCCAACCCCTGGCCCTGTTAACGACGGCCGGGCTGGCCGCCGGTCAAACGGTTTTGGATCTGGGCTGCGGCGCCGGTTTCTTCGCCCTGCCGGCAGCCCAACTGGTTGGACCTCAGGGGCAGGTCATCGCCGTGGATGTGCAGGCAGAAATGGTCCAGGCGACCCAACAGGCGGCCCACCAGGCGGGCTGTGGGAACCTGGAGGTGCTTCTGGCCCCCGGGGAATATGAACTCCCCCCGGGCCTGCCGCCGGTGGACTGGGTCATCTTGGCCTATGTCCTCCATGAAGTGGCCCAACCCGACCGATTATTGCGGTTGGCCGCCCGGGTGGTGCAACCCGCCGGCAAAATCCTCATCGTGGAATGGCCGAAAGAAGACGGTCCCCATGGGCCTCCCCGGGCCGAGCGCCTGTCGCCCGCGGACCTGGCTGCCTGGTATGAACCCCTGGGCTGGGAAAAGGTGCATTATTGGGAGGGGCCACCGGAATATTATGCCCTGGTCCTGGCGGTCAAGCCTTGAGCCTGCCGATTTCGGTTCACCGGCGGGAAAAGCACTTGCATATCCGGGGCAAGATTCGTAAACTTCCCCCAGAGGAAGCCTATGAAGGAACAAGAAAAACTGTGGTCTGACCTGAATAACGAAGGTCAGCTCCAGCGACTGCTGACCTGTTTCGAGCTCTCCAAAACCCTGGTCTCCACCTTCGACCTGGAAGCCCTGATGCAGACCATGGTGGAGAAGTTCAATGAGCTCATCCCCGCCCGCAACTGGTCCATCTTTCTCCTGGACCCGGAGACCCAGGAATTGCGGTTCTTTGTGGTGGTAGGACTGGATATTGACAAGGTCAAGCATCTGCGCCTGCGGTTGGGTGAAGGAATCGCCGGCACCGTGGCCCAGACCGGCCAGCCCATCTTCATCCAGGACGCCCGCTCCGATCCCCGCTTCTGTGCCCGGGTGGACGAGCAGACCGGTTTTGAGACCAGATCCATCATCTGTCTGCCGCTGCGGGTCCGGGGCGAATTGATCGGCGTTCTGGAAGTGATCAACATCGAGAATGAAAACTTTTTCCTGCAGACCTATCTGCCCCTTCTCAACATCTTGGCCGATTACCTGGCCATTGCTCTGGACAACATCAGCAGCTTCCAAGAGGTCCAAAAGAAATCCTTCATAGATGATCTCACCGGGTATTATAATACCCGCTACCTGGCCTGGACCCTGGATACCCTGGTTCAAAAAATCATGGCGGCTGGCTCCCGCCTTTCCGTGATCTTCCTGGATCTGGATAATTTCAAACAGGTCGTAGACACCTATGGCCACCTGTTGGGCAGCAAGGTATTGGTGGAAGTGGCCAAGGTCATCGGCGGGCTCTTGACCCCCGATGACAGTCTGGTCCGTTACGGCGGGGATGAGTTTATCATCTTATTGCCCCATCGGGACAAAGCTGCCGCCTATGACTTCGTCTGTCGTCTGCGGCGGGCTGTGAATCAGAGCTGTTTCCTGCTGGAGGAGGGCATCAACCTAACCCTGACGGCAAGTTATGGTATCGCCACCTTGCCCGATGACGCCCGTGACAAAACCGGTCTCCTCCGCCTGGCTGACGCGGCCTTGTTCTCTTCCAAGGATCGGGGCAAGGACACCATCATGACGGGTGCGGACCTAAAAAAAAAGCCGGAGGATACCGCTGGGGCTTAAACCCCCGGGATTTTGGCACACTGTATGCCCATAGTCTTATGACCACCCGAAAAAAGAACTTCAAACCATCACAGATCTTGAAATTGGCCAAAGAGGTCCTCACCATCGAAGGGGAGGGCATCTTTGGGCTTCTGGGCAAATTGGACGACAATTTCGTCCGGGCGGTGGAACTCCTCTTCACCCTGGCTGGCCGGGTCATCGTCACCGGCGTGGGCAAGTCCGGGATCGTCGGCCGCAAGATTGTGGCGACCATGAATTCCACCGGGACGCCGGCCCTCTTCCTGCATCCGGTGGAGGCCATGCACGGAGACCTGGGGATGATCTCACCGGACGATGCCGTCCTGGCCCTGTCCAACAGCGGCGAGACCGCGGAATTGACCATTCTTCTGCCCAGTCTCAAACGGTTGGGCATTCCCCTCATTGCCCTGACCGGCAGGATTGATTCGACCCTGGCCCGCCAGAGTAACGTGGTCATTGATGTGGGGGTGCCCCGGGAGGCCTGCCCGCTGGGGCTGGCGCCCACTGCCAGCACCACGGCGGCGTTGGCCATGGGCGACGCCCTGGCCGTGGCGTTGTTGACCCTGCGTGGGTTCCAGGCCAGCGATTTCCGTCGGTTCCATCCCGGCGGCAGTTTGGGGGCCCGCCTGTCCCTGGCCATCAAAGAGGTGATGCTCCGGGGGGATCACGTTCCCCGGGTCAGCCCGGAGCTAAAGCTGAGCGAGGCGTTGGCCGAAATAGATAGAAAGGGCTTCGGTGCGGTTTTGGCCGTGGATGGCTCGAACCGCCTTTTGGGCATCTTTACTGACGGTGATCTGCGCCGCTGTCTGGCCAACTATGGCACCATTACCGACCTGACCGTGGCCGAGGTGATGACCGCCGCTCCCCACGCCGTGGGGCCCGACGCCCTGGCTTCCCAGGCCCTGGAACTTATGGAACAGAAGGCCATCACGGTATTGCCCGTAGTGGATGACCAGCGCCGGGTGCTGGGCATCGTCCACCTGCACGATCTGTTGGGACGGGGAGAATTCCGCTTCACCTGCTGATAATCCAGGCCTCCTGACGGTTGTCGTCGGCCCTCACCCGGCGCCCGCCGGCGATGACCGTTGGGGCGCCAAGGCTTTCACAACAAGGATATTGAGGAAAAGGCTGCCGGTGTGCCGGTCATCTTAGCCAACATTACCGCCGAGGACAGTATGCCGCCCCTGCCGGAAGGTTTGCTCATCGAACTGGTAACCCCTCTGAACCCCGACGGGTCTCTGGACCAGGAGAGTTTGGGCCGTCTCAGCCGCCATGTGGCTCCCTGGGCAGCCGCTCTCATAGCCGGATCACCCGGGATCGGAGAGGCCCTGGAACTGCCGCCGTCACTCCGGGTAGACCTGCTGGCGGCCTGGTTGGATCTCCTCCCCCCCTCTTTGCCCTTATTATTCGGCATAACCAGCAACACCCCCCAGGAGACCCGAGAGCTGGTCCAACAGTTGGAGACAACCGTCAACCGACAAGCCTCCCGGCCGGTTTTTTGGCTCGACCTGCCCCTCTGGTGGCACAGCAACCGGGGGCTCCCCCAGGCCTACGAAGAACTGCGCAGTTCCTGGCAACGTCCCGTCATTCTCATGAATCATCCCCACCTTATCCGCGGCAAGGGTCAGCCGTTAAAACATGTCAACATCCGCACCGCGGTCTTGAAGAAGCTGGTCCGCCTCCAGGACATTGCCGGTCTGATCTACCACGGCGAACTGCGACGCTTCCTCCACTATTACGCCGCGGCCGCAGCCAGGCCTGAATTTATGGTCTATGAAGCCGACGAGAAACGCTTCCTTACCCAGCCCGGGGCCAGGGGCCTGGTGTCGGCCGGGGCCCAACTGGTCCCCCAGCTCTGGCAGGAAGTAACCCGCGCCTGCCTGTTCCCGTCGTTTGAGCTGGCCCAGGCAAAACCGCCGCAGCGCCTCTGGGAACAGAGTCAACAGCTCGTGAGTATGCAGGAATTGTATCAACTGCAGCCGGCCGCCCTGCTGAAACAAGGCCTGCAACACCTGGGAATCATTGCCCATGGGGCCATCTGCCCTCAAACCCCGGCGGCCCCGGCCCATCTGCAGGACCGACTGATCCAGCTGCTGGAACGACTTCAGAAGGGTGGGGACCATTGACTGGGAGTAATCGGTTGACCGCCTTGCCCGCCACTATCTTGCCCGCAGTAGCCGTCAGCCTCCTGGCCCATCTGCTGCTCTATGCCTGTCAACAGGCTCCGGCGCCGGCGGGAGGCAGCCCCACCGCTTGGACGGAGGGAGCCCGGCTCTATCAGCGCCTGGCCTGCCATGGCTGCCATAGTCGCCGGGGGCAGGGAGGCAAGGTGGGGCCGGCCCTGGACTGCCTGGGGCAGCGTCTGACCAAAGACGAGGTGGCGCTCCAACTGCAAACGCCGCGACTGCGGCAGAGCCATTCCCGGATGCCTTCTTTTGCTTTCATCTCCGAACCGGAGCGCCAAGCTCTGCTGCATTTCCTTTTCTTCGGGCAAGGTTGCCCGAAAGCGATGACAGAGCCCGACAACAGCACCGATCAATCTCCGTGAGGCCGACCATTCTGTGAAAATCTTAAACCCCCGCAGTTTTCGAGTTGATATTTCTGTGGCCTTTTCGGTCCTGCTGCTCAGCACCTTTTCCGTGGTCCTGGCCTATAACTACGTCAACACCTCCCGCATCGTCCTCATGCTCTCCGACGCCATCATGGATCGAACCACCGATCTGGTCATCCAGCGGACTGCGGAATTTCTTCAACATCCCGCCAAGATGACCGAACTGACGGCCAGGTTCATCGGCAACGGCATCATTTCCTTGGAAAAATTGGCCCAAATGGAGCGCTATTTTATTGGGGCGATCCAGTACCAGTCGCAGGTTGCCATGTTCTATTATGGCGATCGAGCCGGCAACTTTCTGTTGGCCCGGCGGGAAGCCGACGGCAAAGTGGCCACCAAACACATGCGGCGCCAAGGCGGTAAGGTATTGACGACCTGGAAGATCTGGGGGCCGGACAAGAAACTCCTGGCCCAAGGTTCTTTAACCGCCGACCTCTTTGATCATCGGCTGCGGCCGTGGTACCAGGGGGCAGTGGCCAGCAGAGGGCTCTTTTGGAGCGACCTCTATATCTTCTACACCGGTCACGAGCCCGGACTGACGGTTTCCTTTCCTGTCCTGGATGCCCGCGGTGAGGTCGCCGGGGTGGTGGGCTGTGATCTGGCCCTCCTGCAATTGTCCCACTTCCTCCGGGAACTGACCATCGGCAAGACGGGCTTGGCCTTCATCCTCAATGCTAAAAATGAAGTGGTGGCCTATCCCGACCCGGCTCAGGTAAGTATCCACCACGACTACAGCCAAGATGAATTTCCCGTCCCCATCACCTCGCTGGCTAACCCCACGGTGGTGACGGCGTTCCAGCAATTTGTCCAGTTGGGACAGGAGGAGTTTCCCTTTCAGAGCGGCGGCCGGACTTATCTGGCCTCATTCACCAATTTCCCCGCCTCTTTCGGCAACCGTTGGCGGGTCGGGGTCATAGTCCCCGAACAGGATTTTACCGCCGTGGTAGACCAGCTGGCCCGGCGGGTCATCGTTATCTGCTTCATATTCCTGGCCCTGGCGCTGGGTATTGCCATCTGGCTGGCCAGCCTCATCTCCCAGCCGGTGCTGCAATTGGCGGTGGAGACCGACCGAATCCGCAAGCTGGAGATAGACCTTCCACTCCTGCTTCAATCTCATATTACGGAAATCCAGGTGCTGACGCAGGCGGTGGAACGGATGAAGGCTACCCTCCGTTCTTTTATAAGGTTTGCTCCCCGGCAGTTGATCCAGGAGATCGTCTTGAGTGATAAAGAGCTCATGTTGGGGGGGGAACGGCGTGAGGTTACGTTACTCTTCAGCGATCTGCGCAGCTTCACCCAATTTGCCGAACAGAACCGACCCGAAGCAGTGGTGCACGTTCTCAACCTCCACTTTGAGGCCATGATCCGCATTATTGCCCAATATCAGGGCTACGCCGTGGATTTTCTCGGGGACAGCCTCTTTGTCGCCTTCGGGGCCCTCCATCCTGATCCTGATCACGCCCAACATGCGGTGGCCTGCGCCGTGGCCATGCAGCTGGCTCAAAGCCGGCTGAATACCCAATGGGCCGAACTCCAGCTGCCGGCCTTGGAAATGGGCATCGGCATCAACAGCGGTCCCTGCGTGGTGGGCAATATGGGGGCGACGGAGCGGATTAAGTATGATGTGGTGGGTCATGCCGTCAATGTGGCTGCCCGGATCGAGACCTTCACGGTGGGAGGGCAGATCTTGATCTCCGAGGCTACCCGCCAGGCCCTGAACGACAGGGTCATCCTGGCGGGTCCCTATCAGGCTTACGGCAAAGGGGTGGAGGGACCATTGCAGGTCTATGAGGTCCGGGGTTTCACGGGACCTCCCGAGATGATCTTGCCCTCCACTGTGCCAGACCTCCAGCCTTTGCAGCGCCCCCTGGACATCCACTTACGCCTCATTACGGGCAAACAGGTGGCCACCGGCCTCCACCCGGCGACGCTGACCAAGCTCGGCCAAGCGGGCGCGGCCTTGACTACCACGGCCCCGCTGGAAAGCTTTGCGCCGGTGCAGGTGGGGCTGCCGGACGGCTCAGGGGCAACCCTCTTTCTGGATGGTAAAGTGGTGAGCAACGGTCGAGAAGGTCAGGACTATCTTATTAAATTCTCACCCCTGAGCCCGACGGCCGCGGCCCTCATTGACCGCCTCCTCACCGTCGAGGCAGCAGCGCCATCGCCGGATACGCCGACCTGACAGGCTGTTGAACGGAGGTTTTCCTCACCTCAAACCTTGCTCACTCTGCCCGGCCAGGGCCTTGAGCCGGGCCACCGCTTCATATCCCACGGTTTGGCCGGGACCTACCTGTCCCAGCTGGATCTCGGGTTTGATGGCGCCATGGAAATCAGACCCCCCGGTAATGGCCAGCCCAAACTCTTGCGCCAGATCGCGGTAAAGCTCCTGGCGGGGCTGGTCGTGTTCCGGATAGTAGACTTCCAGAGCCTGTAAACCAAAGGACACCAGCTGGGCCACGATGCTGCGCAGGTGGGAGGTGGAGCTGTATTCCAGGGTAAAGGGGTGGGCCAAACCGGCCACTCCGCCGGCCGCCCGGATCATGGCGATGGCCTCCTGGGGAGGAAAGCGGAATTTGGCCACATACGCCGGTCCGTGGTTGCCGATATAACGCTCAAAGGCCTCCTGAAAGGTCGACACATAACCCTTGTTGACTAAAACTTGGGCAATGTGGGGCCGACCGACCTGACCGCCGCCGGAAGCTTGCTGCACCTCGGCCAGGGTAATATTTACCCCCAATTTCTGTAAATTGGCGATAATCTGCGGGTTGCGGTCGGCCCGGGCCTGTTGCAGAATACCCAGTCGGTTCGCCAGCGGCGAAGACTGATAATCGAGAAAATAGCCCAGGATATGCATACTACCCGGTGAATGGTGGGCGCTGATTTCAACGCCGGGAATGACTTCCAGTCCCAGCTCTGCCCCTGCTGCGGCTGCCTCGGCCAATCCGGCAATGGTATCATGATCGGTCAAGGCGATGGCCCGCAGGCCCTGGGATTTGGCCGCGGCCACCACCTCCCGGGGCGACAGGGAGCCATCGGAAGCAGTGGAATGAACGTGCAGATCTACGATGTCCATCAGGAGACCTTTGCTTGGTGACCAGACTGAAGCTGCGCCTGGGGGGAACCTGATCAGGGCAACGGGAAAAACCATGGCATGGCGGCGGCTCCCCGGGGCCTGGCCAGACCCCGGGGGGCAAGACGGCCCAGTCCCCGACTGTTAACCTCCGGGCTGGGTAATGGCCGACAGCTTCCAGGAGCCGCTGCCGCTGGGACGGACGAAGGTCCAGTACTCCTCGAATTTCACCGGTTCGGTGTTGCTCCCTTCCACCACTTCATTGGTCTTGGCATCCACCGTATAATCCAACAGGTTGGCAAAGAAGCCCACAGTGAGATAATCCAAGCCCTGTTCCTGCCAGGCCTCGGTGATCTCAACCTGACGGACGGCGATGTTTTCCAGCCGGTTGATCCGCCCCTTGGCCTTTAACGCCTCCAAATCCTGGGACAGGATTTCGAAGAGCTCCGGGGTGACCAAGTCTTTGATGAGGGAGGCATCTTGACGCATCCAGGCCCCCTGCAGTTTGAAGAAGACATCTTGTGCCCAGTCTTTGAACGCCGCTTCATCAAAAGACGGGTCCGTCCGGCGGATGGCGTCCAGATCGTGCACCAGATTATAAGCCGGCAATTCCGGCTGGTCGGCATCCTGCCAGGTGGCCGGGATGCTGATGGGGGCGCCACCGGCCTGGGCGGTCACCGGGGCCTCGGGACGCCGGCGGTTGAGCAGCCTATAGCCCAGATACAGGAGACCGCCCACCACCAGCAGATCAAAGAGACCGAATGAGGCACAACCGCTGCCACCGGCCGCCGGCCCCCCGGCGGCTCCGGCTCCGTGGCTGCCGCCAAACAGCATATTGCCGATCATGCCGCCGATGAGGCCACCGGCCAGACCGCCGGCCAGACCACGGCCGAAGGTTCCCCAGCCGGAGCCTGCCGGTGCCGGTGTGGGCGTCGGGGACCCGGCCATCCCCGGCCGCTGCTGCTGAGGACCGGGAGCTGCCGGGGCCGGCGGCGGCGCCGGCGTCGGCTTATAGGCCGGAGGGGTTGTCATCTGGCGCGGGGGAGCTGCCGAACGGGAGCCCCGAAAACCACTGGAACGCCCCCCGCCGACCCGCGCCTCCGACATGTCCACCGTTAGAAAAACCATCCACAGGGCAGTGACTAGTATCGCCAGGCCTGCAAGCACTCTGTTTTTCATCAGTTGCATAGATACTCCTTGTTGGTGATGAACTCAGCCCCAGCCCCTGCCGGGGCAGGGAAGACAAAAAAAGCCGCAGCTGATTTAATGAATAGTGTCGCCAAACCCTTGAGTGGATCACCAGAGTGAGGAGATAGCGTGATTATACTCATATAGTTTAATCATTATCGGTGGGGTGAGCAATGGAAATCGGTTTTTCCCCGGCGGTTTCACCGCCAGGCTCGTTCCTCAGGGAGGCGCCTTGCCAGGGGAGATTCCCGAACGCCTTTTGATTCCAAGGATTTCCGGTCACTGTTACCTTTCCGCTTTAGGTGGGACGGCGGTTCCGGAAGGATGCCGGTTCTGCCCGTCCAGATTGCGGCAACACAGGCCCGGAGCCACCGGCAATCCTGCCTCTAATCGTCGAAGACCCGGCAGTGGGAGAAATTAGGAAGGCAGGACCTTTACATTTTCTCAGAAACCATCTATCCTCAAAATACACCGGAGTCGGGTGGGACGCCCACCAGGATGACGGTCAGCCCGCCTCCGCCGGTTCTTCCCCGGAGCCGAACCAGCTATCGTGGGTTTGGCCAACTCCCCAGAGCAGCAAAAATGATCGCCGGCGGCATGCAAAGGATAACATATGCGCCTGAATATTCGCCAAAAAGTAGCCCTCATCTTCGGGGCCAGTATCGTGGTCATCGGTGCCATTGCCAGTTATTCGTATTACAATCTGCAGACCATTGCGCTGAAACAGCGGTTTGCCGAAAAGGCCAATGATCTGGTGGAAATCATCCTGGAGATCCGCCGCTATGAAAAGAACTACCTGCTTTATCATTACCCCACGGACCTGCAGCAGAATCTGAATCAGATTGAGTTGGGGCTGGAGACCTTGCAACAGTTTGACTCCGAGAGAAAGGTCCTGAAGATCGGCGGTTACCTGTCGGAACTGGAGACGGAGCTGCGGACCTATCAAGCTCTCATGCGGCAACTCGCGAACGATTCCGGGCCGGTGAGGCAGGAGCAGGAAGAGCGGATGCGGGAGCTGGGCAAGAAGCTGGTGGAGCTGTCCCGGCGTCTGGTCATCTTTGAACGCCAGCGGATCCTGGAGATCATTGATGGACTCAAAGTGAAGCTGGCCATAGGGACGATCATCTTCCTGTTCTGTGGCTTCTTTTTGGCCTTCATCGTCAGTCGGAAGATTATCCATCCCCTCAAGGTGATCGAAGGCACCACCTTGCGCATCGCCAAAGGTGATTTCCGCCCTCTCCCTGTCTTGGACACCCGGGATGAGACCCAAAAGGTGGTCGAGGCCTTCAATCGCATGGTAACGGAGCTGGCCCGCCGCCAGAACCAGCTCCTGGAATCCAAGAAGATGTCATCCCTGGGTATCCTGACAGCCGGGATTGCCCACCAGCTCAATAACCCCCTCAATAACATCTCCACCTCCTGTCAGATTGTTATGGAGGAATTGGAGGATGGGTCCAAGGATTTTCTCCGCAAGATGTTAAACAATATTCAGCAGGAGGTCTTCCGGGCCAGGGATATTGTCAAGGGCCTGCTGGAGTTCTCCCGGGTCCGGGATTTTTCCCTGCAGACCATCCCCTTGGCGCCGGTGGTGAAGCGCTCTCTCCAGTTGATTTCCTCCCAGGTGCCGGCCAATATCGAAATCAGCGGGGATGTGCCGCCCGAGCTGTTGGTACATATTGATCCCCAACGTCTCCAGGAGGTGTTCCTGAACCTACTCATGAACGCCATTCAGGCCATCGGCGACCAGACCGGAGGGAAGATTCGCATCTCCGCCCGGGAGGAAGCCGAACGGCGGCGGGCGGTCATCAGCGTGGAAGATAACGGCTGCGGTATCCCAGCCGAAGCCCTGGAACATATTTTTGACCCATTTTTTACCCTCAAGGAGGAGGGGGTGGGGACCGGCCTGGGGTTGTCGGTGGTCTATGGCATCATAGAAAAACATCAGGGCCAGATTGAGGTGCAGAGCCAGGTGGGGCAAGGCACCCGGTTTGACATCTTCCTGCCTTTACCAGAGCAGGCTTCAGAAAAGGCCGCCGCATGACCTCCGCCCGCATCCTGGTCGTTGATGATGAACCCATTGCCCGGGAAAATCTGGGATATATCCTCCAGAAGGAGGGCTACCAGGTAGAGACCGTGGAAACGGGCGAGCAGGCCATCACCGCCCTGGAAACACAGGACTTTGACGTGGTGCTGACGGACCTGCGGCTGCCTAAAGTGGATGGCCTCGGGGTCCTGCAACATGCCCGGGAGCTGCCCTCACCCCCGGAAGTCATCGTCATCACCGGTTACGCCACCGTGGCCACCGCCGTGGCGGCCATGCAGCAGGGGGCCTATCATTACCTGGCCAAACCTTTCCAGAATGAGGAGGTCCGCCTCCTGGTGCAGAAGGCCCTGGAAAAGCGGGGGTTGCGCCTGCAGGTGGCTGAGCTCCAGCGTCGGGTAGAGGCCCAGCAGGGCTACCAACCCCTCATCGGCAAAAACCCTAAGATCTTGGCGCTGCAGAAGACCATCACCCAGATCGCTCCCACCGATTGCAACGTCCTGATCGTGGGGGAAACGGGCACCGGCAAAGAATTGGTGGCCCGAGCCATCCACCACCTGAGCCACCGGGCCGGCAAACGCTTCCTGGCCATCAATTGCGGCGCCTTTACCGAAGATTTGTTGGCCAGCGAGCTGTTTGGCCATGAGGCCGGCGCCTTCACCGGCGCCCGGGGGGTAAAAAAAGGCCTCCTGGAGGTGGCCTCCGGCGGGACTTTTTTCCTGGACGAAGTAGGGGATATGCCCCTGTCCATGCAGGTCAAGCTGCTGCGGGTCATCCAGGAAAAGGCCTTGATACGGGTGGGCGGCGTCAGCGAGATCCCCCTGGACGTGCGCCTGCTGGCCGCCACCAACAAGGACCTGCGCCAGGAGGTGGACCAGGGCCGGTTCCGGCAGGACCTCTACTACCGGCTCAATGTGGTAACCCTGGAAGTGCCCCCCCTGGCGGAGCGCCGGGACGATATCCCTCTCCTCTGCCAGCATTTTCTCGCCAAATTCGCAGCCCAACAGCATAAGCAGATAGACCGGATCGTCCCGGAAGTGATGGAAGTCCTGATGCACTATGAATTCCCGGGCAATGTCCGGGAACTGGAGAATATCATTGAGCGGGCCGTGACCCTGTCCAATGGCCCGACCCTGGAATTGCAGCACCTCACCCCCGATCTGCAGAAACATCAGGTCCAGATGCAGCGCCGGCAGCGGCGGGAGTTCTTGACCCTGGAGGAGTATGAAAAGGAATACATCGCCTGGATCCTGGCACAGGTGGACGGGAATAAGACCAGGGCCGCAGAGATCCTGGGCATTGATCGGGTCTCGCTGTGGCGGAAACTAAAGCGCTATGGCCTGGGATAAGGCGAGGGGGGCAAGCCGCGGGGCAGATGGGTCAGATAGTTAATGACTGCGGCCGGTCCAGTCATCGCCGCCCATAAACGGGGCCCGGGCCCCGATGACAGGTTTTTGGCTGAGAATTAAGGCGGCGGCGGCTGCAGGACCAGCTCCAGGACATCCAGGATGTTGTCTGCCAGGACCACTTCCAGGCCTTCTCGACTTTCCGGCTCCACCGCGGCCAGATCGGCCTCATTGCGGCGGGGCAGGATGACCATGGTGACCCCGGCCCGTTGCGCAGCCAGGAGCTTCTCCCGGATGCCACTCACCGGCAGGAGCTGGCCGTTGAGGGTGATCTCGCCGCTCAAGGCCACATCCCGACGCACCGGTCGGCCGGTGAGCAGGGAAATCAGGCTGACGGCAATGGTCACCCCGGCACTGGGGCCGTCTTTGGGAATGGAACCGGCCGGGATGTGGATGTGGATATCGCAGTTATGGAAAAAATCTCCGGGGATCTGCAGAACCTCGGCCTGGCTGCGGACAAAACTGAGGGCCGTCTGGGCCGACTCCCGCAGGACCTCCCCCAGGGAACCGGTGAGCAACAGCTGCTGGTGGCCCTGCATGCGGACGGCCTCCACAAAGATGATCTGGCCGCCGAAGGCCGTCCAGACCAGTCCGGTGGCCACCCCCACCCGATCCTGGCGGGCCGCGATCTCGTGTTGGTATTGAAACGGGCCCAAAAATTGCTGGACTAGAGCCACATCCAAAGGCGGCAGGTTGGCGGAGTCTTGGTTCTGCAAACAGATCCGTGCCAGTTTCCGGGCGATGGTGGCCAGGGTGCGATTGAGCTGCCGCAGCCCGGCTTCCTGAGTATAGTGCTGGATGATCAAGGCCACGGCCTCAGGGGCCAGATCCACCTCCAGGTGACTCAGGCCATGGCTGCGCAGTTGCCGGGGCCAGAGATAGCGCCGGGCAATCTCCTGCTTCTCCCGCAGGGTATAGCCGGGGAAAGAGATCACTTCCAAGCGATCCAACAATGGCCCCGGCAAGCTCTCCACCACATTGGCCGTGGCAATGAACATGACCCGGGAGAGATCAAAGGGGATCTCCAGATAATGGTCCACAAACTCACGGTTCTGCTCCGGGTCCAGAACCTCCAGGAGCACCGCCGCGGGATCGCCGCGGAAATCCTGGCCCAGTTTGTCAATCTCGTCCAACATAAAGACCGGATTATTCACCCCTAGACGGCGCAACTCAGTGATAATCCGCCCGGGTAAAGCCCCGGCATAGGTGCGCCGGTGGCCCCGCAGCTCCGCCTCATCCCGCATGCCGGCCAGGGAAAAACGGACGAACTTGCGGCCCAGGGCCGCGGCGATGGACTGGCCGATGGAGGTCTTGCCCGTCCCCGGCGGCCCGCTGAAACACAGGACCGGCCCCTGGCTCACCTGAAAATGCCGTTTCTTTTCGGCCAACTCCCGCACCGTGCGCCGCAGCTCCTCCAGATCGATGGGCTTGGACAGATAATGGGCCGCACCCTTGCGCATGGCGTCCACTGCGGTATGGACCGTGGCGTAGCCGGTGATCATGACCACCTCGGTATGAGGCGCCCGCTGCTTGATGACCTCCAGGAGCTGCATGCCGTCCATCTGTTCCATCTTCAGGTCGGTGAGGACCAGGTCAAACTCCTTCTGGGTCAATTGCTCCAGAGCCGCCAAGGCGCTGGGGGCCCCGGCCACCTGATAGCCGTCTTTCCGGAGGATATACTCCAGGTTGGTCCGGGCGATCTCTTCATCATCCACCACCAGAATGCGGGCCGGTTGCAGGCTGCAGAGCATCCGACCGGCCAGATATTCCACAATCCGCTCCTTGACCGGCTCCAACCCATAGTGCTGTTGGGCCAGGACTGCCTCCACATGCTGCAGGTCCAGGGTATCTGAAGTGCTCCTTTCCCACGGCAGGGCCAGGATGAGCTCCAGATAATTCAGGCCGATGGTATATTCAGCCAGACTGGGGTCGGTCTTTTCCAGCTTCTCCAACTCCCGCTGAGCCACCTGGGCGGCGGTAGCCGGGAGCTGGGCCTTCGACAACGCCCGCCGGAGTTTCTCCAGCTCAGGGTTGCTGCTTTTACCCTTTTCCGGTTCACTACGTCCGAACAGCATCATTCCTCACCACACCTTGGCTTCTGCACCTCATGCCGTGGCCTAAACTCTGGCAGATCTGACCAGGCCATGACCCTCTGTCCTCGGCCTTCTGCCCCACTGCCCTCCAGTGCTGGCCAGATTATACGGCAGCAGGTGGCCTGAGACAAGCAGATTTGCCACTTCGACCTTCCAGCCCCTCCGAACGGTTTTTTTTAGCCTCCCGTTGCATAGTGCAACAGAGATTAGGGGCCAGCTGTAACAATAGTTATCTTAATGAAATATCGAAATAAATAGACACATGGTATATAGCCGTTGCAGATTGCAATAGCCGCAGGCTCAGGTTGGTTTCAGCCCCGCCAGGAAAATCCAGGAGGAAAGCCGACCGATTGTTACTCCCTGGTTTGGCATGCTCCTTGAATAAGAATAGGGGCAAGGAAGAAATTGCAGCGCCAACCATGAAACGGGAGGCCGGAGGGTATGGAAAAGCAATGGGAAAACATCGCTCCTGATCCACAGGAGCAGGCTGAAGCCAGTCTGATGGCCAAAGGGCTGTCGGTACCGTTGGAGATGGTCCGGGAGAACCGCAAGATTCTGGTGGTCAGTCAGGAGCCCGGGTTCGGCGAGTCAGTCCTGACCTATGCCACCAATTTGGCCGAACGGTTGCGGTACGATCTGGTGGCGGTGAATGTGGGACCGGGGGCCGATGGCCAGAGATGGTGGAGCGCCCCCTGGCGGAAATTGCGCCAGGGCAAGTTCCGCCTCCAGGCTTGGTGGTCGGTGCGCCAGGCCCGCCGCCTTCTGGCCGCCAAAGGTTTGCGCTTTGAGCACCTGGTGCGGTTCGGTGCTCTGGGCCCGAGCATTGAGAAACTAAATTACGAGAAAAAGCGCATCGAATTTGTTCTGAATGCCTCGACTGCCAGCGAGGCCGAGATGTTGGGTGGGGTGACCCTCCCGGTTTTTACCATTAAAGCCATCCAGGGGGAAAGAATTATGGCACAGCAGGAAGCACGGAACTGGAAGTTGGTCGGCCGGACGGTCGGCTGGGGGCTGGCGACGGTAGCTTTGTATGCCGCGGTTTTTATCAATAGTGGCTCCATTATGACGTATTTCACCCGTGGGGGGCTCTATGCGGCCCTGCCCATCGCCACAGTTTTTGTCTTTTCTTATATCCATGGCACCTTTGCCCACCTGGTGTGGGAAGTTTTGGGCATCAGGGCGCCGCAGCAGACGGTGCAGCCTCGTCCCACGACGGCCGAACGTCCGGCCCGGCGGCAGCGCCCGCGGCCTCGCCTGCGCCTCAACGTTTAAAACCATCATTCTCGGATATCCATTTCGGTTTGGGAGGGTCTTCCTATGCATGAAACAGCGGCAAGCAGTGTCCAGTTTATCGACCTGAATCTGACCAGTATTGCTTTCATGTTCATTGTCGGTTTCATCGGCGGTCTGGTCAGTGGGTTCATCGGTTCCGGCGGCGCCTTCGTCCTGACGCCGGGCATGATGAGTCTGGGGGTCCCGGCGGCGGTGGCGGTGGCCAGCAATATGTGCCATAAATTCCCCAAAGCCCTGGTCGGTTCCATCAAGCGGTATAAATATGGACAGGTCGATATCAAATTGGGCCTGGTAATGGCGGCCTCCGCCGGGGTGGGGGTGCAGGTGGGCATCAAGATCCAGGAGTGGATCCTCAAGACCTGGGGACAGGCCGGCTCCAATCTCTATGTCAGCCTGTCGTTTGTGGCGGTCCTGGTTATTGTCGGCGGTTATGTCTTCTATGATGCCTACAGCATTTCCAAAAAAGGCGGCACGGAAGAGGCCACGGGATTGGCCAAGCGGCTCCAGAAGATCAACCTGCCGCCCATGATCAACTTTAAGACCGCGAATGTTCGCATCTCCCTGTGGTTCACCCTGCCCATCGGCTTTGCCACCGGCATGCTGGCCGCCACCATCGCCGTGGGCGGTTTCATCGGGGTGCCGGGCATGATCTATGTCCTGGGCGCCTCCAGTCTGGTGGCCTCGGCCACCGAATTGGTCATCGCCTTTGTTATGGGTTTTGCTGGCACCATCAAATGGGCCATGAACGGTATGGTGGATATCCGTCTCACCCTCATCATCCTGGCCGGTTCGCTGCTGGGCGTGCAACTGGGGGCCATAGGTACCACCTATGTCAAAGATTATATGATCAAGATCGTTATGGGCACCATCATGCTCATCGTGGCGGTCAGCCGCGGCTTGGCGGTCCCCCGCTATCTTGCCGACCTGGGGCTCATGAGCGCTGGACCGACTACCCTCAATATCCTGGACAAAGTCAGTTTTATCTTCATGTGTCTGGCTCTGGCCATCGGCGCGGTGATCATCCTGGGGGCCATGTGGCGGGCCAAAGCGGCTGAAGCCAAACAGGCGGCCGCAGTGGCGACGGCTGAGGAATCCTATGGGCGGGTATAACCACTTCCTCTTTGGGGTGGATGGGTCCGAGGTCAGTCTGCAGGCTGTGCAGCTTGGCCTCGGACTGGCCGAACCCGATACCCGGTTCACCGCCGTCTCCGTGGCTCCGGCCTATGAAGGCGACTTAGGATTGGTGGGCATCAGCGATGTCCAACAACAATTGCGCCAACCCTGTGACGCAGCCCTGGCCCGGGTCGCCGACTTGTGCGCCGCGGCCGGCCGGACTGTCCGGACCATCTGCGCCTTGGGCGAGCCCTATGTCCGGTTGGTGGAATTGGCCGAGGACGAGGGTTGCGACCTGATCGTCGTCGGCGCCAAGGGGATGAGCGCCCTCAAACAGGCCCTGTTGGGCAGCGTCGCCCGACGGGTCATCGGTCTGAGCCGACAGGATGTCCTGGTCGTGCCGGAAAACGCCCGCAACGGGTGGCAGAAAATCCTCCTGGCCACCGACCTGTCCGCGGCCAGCAAGACGGCCGAAAACCGGGCTCTGGAATTAGCTGCGGCCCATAATAGCGCCTTGACCATTCTGTCCATTCTGGAATTGCCCACCTGCCTGTTCGGCGAGGCCGGAGCCCTGGGCTGCAGCCTGCCGCCGGACCAGAATCGCAAATTGGCCGAGATACAGGGGGCGGCGGGTCTGGGCGTCAATGCCGAACTGCTCACCGGCGCCGGGGAAGCACACCAGATCATTTGTGAGACGGCGGCCCGGAAAGGCGTCGGGATCATCGTCCTGGGCTCCCATGGCCGCAGCGGCCTGAAGCGCCTGCTGCTGGGCAGCACCGCCGAAAAGGTCATCGGCCTGGCCCCCTGTCCCGTCCTGGTGGTCAAGCCACCGCAATGAAACAGTGGGCAGAGGGCAGTGGTCAGTGGTCAGTTGCCGATTGCCCGGTGGTCAGAAAATTCCTTCTTCATGGCGTGCCCTGCCCGCTATAATCAGGTTTCTGGAAACAAATGGATGCAGTGGGGCGGGCCTCCAGGCCCGCCCCAATCCGGCGAAGGCGGCGAGTTTGATCTTCACGATTGGTGAGTGACTTTTATCAGTAACGGCATTTCCGATGTTTCTGCCGCCGCGGCGAGGGGATGGCCATGTTTCAGTTCCTGAGGATGTTCCTCAAAGAAGAAAGCGCTCCCCAGGAGCGTCTGCAGGAACAATTGGGCCACTTCCGCCGCCTCCTGGCCGCCAATAATCAGGCCCTGGAACTCATGGCGGTCCTGGAGGAAGAGCCCACGCCCCAGCAGCTTCGGGATGACGGCCTCCTGTATGCCAGGGTGGAGGAACTGGGAGAACGGGTCGCCGAGATGATCGCGGCCCTCAATGAGCTGAGCAACAACCGTTACCCTCAATTATTGCCCATCTTCCAGCATCTCCGGGAGCAGGTGCGGCAAACCCTGGCAAACCGGCCCCAGTTTCCCGAGACACCTTACCTTCTGCCCCTTCAGGTCCTCCAACGGGACTTGACCCCGGCCGTGGGGGCCAAGATGGCCAATCTGGGAGAAATCCGCCAGCGGCTGGGCCTGCCGGTGCCCCGGGGATTCACCATCACCACTGCAGCCTACCAGGCCTTTTTCTCACAGAATGCCTTGGCCGAAACCATTGCCGCCAAATTGGCCCCTTTGGCCGCCGATGACCTCACCGCCCTGGAACAGGTCAGCCAGGAGATCCAGGACCTGATCCTGAACGCCCCCCTCCCCGCCGACCTGGAGGAGATCCTCCGGCTCACTGCGTCGGCCCTGCCAGCCACCCGGTTTGCCGTGCGCTCCAGTGCCGTAGGGGAGGACAGCGACCTCTCCTTTGCCGGACAATTTGCTACGCTGCTCAATGTCAGCGTGGATGAACTGCCTCAGCAGTATAAAAAGATCATTGCCAGCAAGTTTCAGGCCCCGGCCTTGCATTATTGGCGGCAACGAGGGTTTGGGGTCGCCGACCTGCCCATGGCGGTGGGGGTCCTGGCCATGGTACCGGCCCGGAGCAGCGGCGTCATGTTTACCGCCGACCCCCATGACCCGGCCAAACGCACCCTGATCATTAACGGGGTCTGGGGCCTGGGCAAGTATGCCGTGGACGGCACGATTACGCCGGACCACTATGTGGTGGACAAAGACAGCCGCCAAGTCTTGCACCAAGAGATTGCCAGGAAGCCCGTGGCCCTCAGGATGACGCCGGAGGAGGGCTGCCGGGCCGAGACCCTGCCCCCGGAACAGGCCGACGCCCCCTGCCTGAACTCGACCCAGCTCCAGACCTTGGTGGAGATCGGTCTGGCCCTGGAAAAACACTTCGGCCGCCCTCAGGATGTGGAATGGGCCCTGGACGAGCAGGGCACCCTGGTGATCCTGCAGACGAGGCCCCTGAGACTGGACGCCGCGGCAAGGGATCCAGGGCAGTTGCCCTCTGCCCCCTCCGAGGCCCCCCTTCTGAGGGGCGGCCTGAGGGCCGTGGGCGGTGTAGGTGCCGGGCCGGTATTTCTCCTGGAACCGGGTCAGGACCTGGAAACCATCCCCGCCGGCGTGGTGTTGGTGACCCGGCAGCCAGCCATTCGTCTGGTCCTCATCATGGACCGCCTCAACGCCATTGTCACCGATATCGGCAGCCCTACCGATCACCTGACTATCCTGGCCCGGGAATTCCAGGTGCCCACCATCGTCGGCCTTGCGGACGCCACCCAGCTTCTGGAACCGGGGCAGGTGGTGACGGTGGACGCCGATCAGACCGCAATCTATCCCGGTCTCCATACCTCCCTCCTCTCTCGGTGTCCGATCCGGCCAAGCCAAGGGCCGGAACTGGCGCCATTGGCGCAGTATCGGCAGGTACTCCAGCAGATCGTGCCGTTGCATCTGCTGGACCCTCACAGTCCGGATTTCCGGCCGGAAAACTGCCGCACCTTTCATGACCTTACCCGCTTCTGCCACGAAAAGGCCATGGATGCCATGTTCGCCCTGGACGTGGGGCCAGCCCCCACCGCCGGAAGCCGACTCCTGGCCAGCGACCTCCCCTTTAATCTCTACGTCCTGGATTTGGGGGGCGGCACTATCGACAGCCGGTCCCAGGGACTGACCGAAGCGGAGATCCGCAGCCTCCCCCTCCGGGCCCTGCTGGCAGGGTACCACCACCCCGGCTTGGCCAACCTGGCCCGCACTACCCCTGACCTCCGGGGCTTCCTCTCGGTCATGGCCAACACCATGTATGACGCCGCCAAAGGCGAGGCCGAGCTGGGGGGCAAGAGTTTCGCCATCATCTCCGAGCATTACCTTCACTTCAGCTCCCGGCTGGGTTACCACTTCGCCTTGGTGGACACCTACCTCAGTGATCGGATCAACGATAATTACATCTCCGTGCAATTCAAGGGTGGGGCCGCCGGCTGCGACCGCCGGGAGCGCCGGGTCCGGCTGCTCCAGACCATCCTCCTGGACCTCGGGTTCGAGGTGCAGGTCTCCCAGGACCTGGTCCAGGCCCGCTTGGCGAGATTCTCCCTGCCTTATGGCCAAGCCACCTTAGAGAAGGTGGCCACCCTCCTGGCCTTCTGCCGCCAACTGGATGTGGCCCTGACCACCGACGCCGCCGTCGACCGTTATGTCCAAGCCTTCCACAGTCAAGACTACGCCCGCTGGGCCCTGGCCCAGCCCAACTCCCCGTGAAGCTGGGCCATCATCGCCTGGCGGCACAAACCCGATAATTTCCTTCCCCAGCTGACTCCGCTGCTGATCCAGACCCGGCGGCACCGCCGACGGCCAGGAGGTTGCCGCCTCTACCGGATCGGCCTCGGTCACCTCTCCAAAATGGTTCCATCCAGGCATGGTCTCTTCCGGGCCGCCAGATCCATAAGGAAAAAACACCTGAGGCAGATTTTTTCTTGACAAATATGCGGCGGTGTTTATAATGCACAATAAGCACATTATGAATACAGATTATATAATGCACAATACGCACAACATGGTCAATCCCACGTACACCTGTTCTCCTGGGGCGGAGCCGACGTCGGCAACCATCCTGGTTTTTGGCTGCGGCAACACCCTCATGGGAGACGACGGCTTCGGCCCTGCGGTCATCGAAGAGCTCCTGGCCCACCATCGGTTCCCGGCCTCGGTCCGGGTGGAGGATGTGGGCACCAGCATCCGGGATCTCCTCTTTGACCTCCTCCTGGCCCCGCGCAAGCCCGAGAAGATCCTGATCATCGATGCGGCCCGGCAACCGGGCCGTCAGGCCGGTGAGCTCTTTGAGCTGCCGGTGGACCAGATCGCTTCGGAGAAGGTCAACGATTTTTCCGTGCATCATTTTCCATCCCTCAATCTGCTCCAGGAATTGGCCGCCACCGGCGGGGTGGAGGTGCGTCTGCTGACGGTGCAGATTGAGCAGATTCCAGAAGAGATTCAGCCGGGTCTGTCGCCGGCGGTAGCCGCCGCCATCCCGGCGGCGTGCAAGTGGGTGTTAGCCCAGATCGGAGGCAGCGCATGATCCTGATCCAGGTGATTACTTTGGCGGAACGGTTGGGAGTGCATCGGAATACCATCCGGAACTGGGTGAAAACCGGCAAGATACCGGCTCGGCCAGCCCCAGGGCGGGGGCTGTTGTTGGCCCGGGAAGATTTCCGGCGCCTCTGTGAGGAGTTTGCCCTGGACCCCGGTTCCCTCAATCCCCGGGAACTGGCCCTGGCCGAGACGCGGGAGGCGGTGTCGGTGCCGGTGGCCTTGGCGACGCCAGCATCTGAACAACCTGAACGAAGCAGGTTGCCACTATCTTTTCAGGAGGCAGTTATGTCAGATAAAGTTGTCGGCTCCGTCCTGGTGGTCGGCGGCGGCATCGCCGGGATCCAGGCGGCCCTGGACCTGGCCGATTCCGGCTATTACGTCTATCTGGTCGAGAAAGGCCCCGGCATCGGCGGCAAAATGGCCCAGTTGGATAAGACCTACCCCACCAACGACTGTGCCATGTGAATTCTCTCGCCCAAGTTGGTTGAGTGCGGTCGGCACTTAAACATCGAGTTACTTACCCTCAGCGACATCGACAACATCACCGGACAACCCGGCAACTTCCAGGTTACCATCCGCCAACACCCCCGTTATGTGGACATGGACAAGTGCATCGCCTGTGGTCTGTGTTCCCAGAAGTGTCCCCGCAAGGTACCCGACGAGTACCAGATGGGTGTGGGCACCCGGAAGGCCATCTACATTTCCTATAGTCAGACCGTTCCCCTCAAATACGTCATCGACAAGGACCACTGCATCTATTTCCAGAAGGGCAAATGCAAGGCCTGTGAGAAATTCTGTCCCACCGGCGCCATCAATTTCGATGATGCCGAGGCGGTGAAAACCCTCAACGTCGGCTCCGTTATTCTGGCCCCGGGCTATAAGCCCTTTGATCCCAGCGGTCTGGATATTTACAACTACGAGCAGCTGCCCGACGTGGTCACCGGTCTGGAGTATGAGCGCCTGCTGTCGGCCAGCGGGCCGTATCAGGGCCATCTGGTCCAGCCCTCCACCGGCCGGGAGCCCAAGAAGATCGCCTGGATCCAGTGCGTCGGCTCCCGCAACCAGGCCTGCGGCAACGGCTACTGCTCCACGGTCTGCTGCATGTATGCGGTGAAGCAGTCCCTGGTCACCGCCGAACACCTGCATGGCGATGATATCCAGCAGACCATCTTTTTCATGGACCTGCGGGCTCATAATAAGGAATTTGAGCGCTACTACAATGATGCGGTGGCCAAAGGCGTGCGCTTCATCCGCAGCCGGCCCCACAGCGTCGACCCGGGTGACAAGAATATCGGCGCCCGCCTCTACTACGTCACCGAAGACGGCCGCCAGGTGCTCGAAGACTTTGACTTGGTGGTGCTCTCGGTGGGGCTGGAGGCCCCGGCCGACGCCCTGGAATTGGCGGCCAAATTCGGCCTGAAGTTGGACCAGTACCGTTTTGCCGACACCTCCAGCTTTGGGCCGGTCCTGACCCAGCGGGAAGGGGTCTATGTCTGCGGCGCCTTTTCGGGTCCCAAATCCATCCCCCGGTCGGTAACCGACGCCTCCGCCGCGGCCACCGCCGCGGCCAAGAATCTGGTCACGGCCCGGGGCACCCTGACCAAAGAAAAAACCTATCCCCTGGAACGGGACGTCTCGGGCGAGGAGCCTCGGGTGGGCGTCTTTGTCTGCTCCTGCGGCATTAATATCGCCAATACGGTGAATGTGCCCGAAGTGGTGGAGTATGCCAAAACCCTGCCCTATGTCCAGTTTGTGGAGAACAACCTCTTCTCCTGCTCCACCGACACCCAGGTGATGATGGCGGAGAAGATCAAGGAACATAATCTCAACCGCATCGTCGTGGCGGCCTGTACGCCCCGGACCCATGAGGCCCTCTTTGCCGACACCCTGCGGGAGGCCGGACTCAACGGCTATCTCCTGGAAATGGCCAATATCCGCAACCAGAACTCCTGGGTGCACCAACAGGATCCGGAGGCGGCCACGGCCAAGGCCAAGGATCAGGTGCGCATGGCGGTGGCCAAGGCCCTGCGGGATTTCCCCCTGCAGCGCCTGTCCGTGGAGGTCTGCCAACGGGCCTTGGTCATCGGCGGCGGCTTGGCCGGCCTGACTGCGGCTCTGGACCTGGCCGACCGCAACTACGAGACGGTCCTGGTGGAAAAAAGCGACAAGCTGGGCGGCAACGCCTGGCATCTGAACAAGACCTGGAAAGGCGAAGATATCCGCACCAACCTCCAGGTCCTCATTGCCAAGGTGGAAAACCACCCCAAGATCACCGTCTGGAAGCAGGCCGAAGTCAAATCGGTCTCCGGCTCGGTGGGCAATTTCCAGAGTGAGATTGAGGTGGCCGGCCGCACCGAAACCGTGTCCTATGGTATTGCGGTCCTGGCCATCGGCGCTGAAGAATACAAGCCCAGCGAATACCTCTATGGGCAGGATGCCCGCATCAAGACCCATCTGGAGTTTGACGCCGAACTGAGGGAGCGGCCCGATCAGGTGGCCAAGGCCGGCAGCGCCGTCTTCATCCAGTGCGTCGGCTCTCGGGAGCCGGAGCGGATGTATTGCAGCCGGGTCTGCTGCACCCATTCGGTGCACAGCGCCATCAGGCTGAAAGAGCTCAACCCCGAGATGCAGGTTTACGTCCTCTACCGGGATATCCGCACCTATGGCCAACGAGAGGATATCTATACCAAGGCCCGGCAGTTGGGCGTGCTCTTCATCCGCTTTGATCTGGACAATAAACCTCAGGTCAGGCAAGAGGGTGAGAAGCTCGTGGTCGAAGTCATGGATCCCATCATGCAGCTGCCGGTGACCATCCCGGCGGATTACCTGGTGCTGGCCTCGGCCATCGTGCCCCGCCGGCATGAGCAGCTCATGGAGCTTTACAAATACAACGTCAATGCCGACGGTTTCATCAATGAAGCCCACCCCAAACTGCGGCCGGTGGATTCGCTGGTGGACGGCCTCTTTATCGCCGGTCTCTGCCACCATCCCAAACCCATAGACGAGTCGGTGTCCCAGGCCATGGCGGCGGTCTCCCGGGCCGGCGTCATCCTGGCCAAGGAGCGCATGTCCCTGGATGCCATTAAGTCCTATCCCACGGAAAAATGCGACGGCTGTGCCCTGTGCGTCGATGTCTGCCCTTATATGGCCATAAAAGTAGAGGAATATCGGGACAACGGCCATATACACCGTCGCATCGTCACTGACAAGGCCCTGTGCAAGGGTTGCGGCCTCTGCGCCGCCACCTGCCCCAAGGACGGTGTGGAGGTCCATGGCTTTACCATGGCCCAGATGCAGGCCCAGGTGGACGCGGTCGTGGCGGGCCTGGAGAATCTGCCAACATAACTATACGCCCCTCACCCTAACCAAGCTTTTGGCGGAGCCAAAAGCCACGTCTGGGGTTGGGGGAGGGGTTCCAGGGGAGGGGCCAGGGGGGCCTTGCCCCCTGGCCCCCTCCCCTGAAAACAAGCATAAGCATCAGCGGGGAGCGGGGGCCGGAGCCCCCGGGGGTAAAGGGCCAAGGCCCCCCGCTCATATTGATAAAGGTTTCTGAAGGAGGCTTTCTATGTCAGCGCAATTTGAACCGGTCATCCTCGGCTTCCTGTGCAATTGGTGCGCCTATGCCGGCGGCGACCTGGCCGGCGTCTCCCGGCTCCAGTATCCCCCCAATATGCGGGTCATCCGCACCATGTGTTCCGGCATGGTGCATCCCCGCCTGGTGGTGGATGCTCTGGAGCGGGGGGTGGACGGCGTCATGGTCATGGGGTGACACCTGGGCGACTGTCATTACCTGGATGGTAATCACAAAGCCCTGGCCCGCAGCGAAGCCATCAAACTGGTCCTGGAAGATCTGGGCATCGATCCGGAGAGGTTCGCCATTGAGTGGGTATCCTCGGCGGAGGCGCCCCGGTTTGCCCAGTTGGTCACTGAATTCACCGAAAAAATCCGGCAGTTGGGGCCCAATCCGGTGCGGTTGCCCCAGGCCCAGGCCGCCTGAGGCAGGAGGAGAGCATGAAGACCTTTTTTAATCTGATTCAAGAGGTCCAGAAGCCCGGCCTCTGCCACCATTGCGGCGGCTGCGTCACCTTCTGCACGGCCATCAACTACGGCGCCCTGGAACTGGACGAGACCGGCCGGCCCCGCTATGCCGACATCGAAAAATGTATTGAATGCGGCATCTGCCACTCCATCTGTCCGGAAGTCAATGAGCTGGACGAAGAGGTGAAGCGCCAGTGCGCCTGGAGCGCCCCCATCGGCCGGGTCATCGAAACCACCGTGGCCCGGGCCAAAGACCCGGAGGTCCTGGTCCACGCCACCGACGGCGGCGTGGTCACCGCCCTCCTCCTGCACCTGCTGGACATGGGTCGCATCGACGGCGCCATCGTCAGCCGCCGGGTCGGCCCGTTCCGCCGCCTGCCCTGGCTGGCCCTCACCCGGGAAGAGATCATCGAGGCCGCCGGTTTCCATTTCGAAACCATGCACGGCATGACCCATTTCTCCAAGGTCTACTCCAGCCTCTACGAGACGTTCTCGCCCTCCATCATTGAATTAGGGGAAGTGGCCAAGAAGCATCTCAACCGGGTGGCCTTCGTGGGCACGCCCTGCCAGATCAATACGCTGCGCCGCATGGAGGTCATGGGCATCGTCCCCTCGGGCACCATCAAATACCATTTCGGCCTGTTCTGTACCGGCAATTTCCATTTCGGCCCGGAGCAGCGGCAGAAACTGGAACAGCTGGGCGGCTTCCAATGGGACCAGGTGGCTAAGGTGAATGTCAAAGAAAATCTGATGATCCACCTGAAAAATAAGGAGATCATCAATATTTCGCTGGATAAGCTGGACTTCATCAAGCGCTATGCCTGCCATTACTGCGACGATTACGCCGCGGAATACGCCGATATCTCCTTCGGCGGCATCGGCTCGCCGGAAGGCTGGACCACCGTCATTACCCGCACCCCCTTGGGCCGCGCCGTCCTGGCCGACTCCAAGGGCAGCGACATCGAAATTTTTGATTATAAAGACAATCCCAACTTCGCCGGCGACGCCCTGGCCAAGGTCATTGAATGGTCTGAGAAGAAAAAGCGTCACGCCGAGGCCAAACATGCCGAACTGGAGAAAAAATCTCTCCGGGTGCTGGGTTAGAGGGAGGTCCCATGCCAGTCAAAGTAGCAGAAGAGTGGCTCAATTCCTGTTCCGGGTGTGAGATCGCCATCCTCAACCTGGGCGAGACCCTCCTGGAGGTCCTGCCCCACCTGGAATTTGTTCATATCCCGGTCCTCATGGACCACAAATACTTCGGCCAGACCGGTGAGGGCGACACCCATCACCTCGATATCCCCAAGGCCACCGTGGGCATCATCACCGGCGGCATCCGCAATCAGGAGCACCTGGAGATCGCCCAGGCCATGCGCCAGGCCTGCGATGTCATCATCGCCCTGGGCACCTGCGCCACCCACGGCGGCATCCCGGCCCTCATCAACCAGTGGCGCAATGAAGAGCTGTTTGATCGGTATTACCGGACCTCGGAAACGACCGATGCCCAGGATACACCCCATGATCCGGTGTTGCCGGCCTGTCTGGACCGCTCCTACGCCCTGGATGAAAAGATCAAGGTGGATATCTATCTGCCCGGCTGCCCGCCCCACCCCGATTGGATCGGTGAGGCCATCCTGGCCCTGTTGGAGGGCCGCCCGCCGCAGTTGCCCATGAAGAGCGTCTGCGACACCTGCCCCACCATCAAGACGGGGAAAGGCAACCTGAAGCACCTAAACCGCTTCACCCGCAACGCCCATTATGACCCCAGCAAACCGGTGAGCGAGATGCACTGCCTTTTGGAGCAGGGACTGCCCTGTATGGGGCCGGTCACCCGGGGCGGCTGCGCCGGCAAGAACGGCGAGGCACCCCGCTGCATCCTGGCCCGGGTCCCCTGCCAGGGCTGCTTCGGTCCGGTGCAGCAGGACGGCAACCAATTATTGGATTATCTCAACGCCTTGGCCAGCAACCAGGTGGATATCAAATCCATCCCGGAAAAATCAACCCTCTTGGAATTTTCCGGCGCCCATGGACTCCTGCGGCCCAAAGCGGCCCGGAGGCGTTAAGGAGGAATTATGGCTCAGACCACAGTCGAAGTCGGCGCCGAACAGACCATGACCCATGGGGCGCCGCACCGCAAGGTGATCAATATTCAACCCATCACCCGCATCGAGGGGCACGCCCGCATTGCCATCACTCTGGACGACCAGGGCAACGTGGCCGATACCCGCTTCAATATCATGTCCCTGCGGGGTTTTGAGAAGTTCATCGAAGGCAAACCCGCGGAAGAAGTGCCCAAGATCGTCAACCGCATCTGCGGCATCTGCCCCTGGATGCACCATACCGCCTCCAACAAGGCGGTGGACGGCTGTTTCAACGCCCAGGTGCCGCCCACCGGCGTCAAGCTCCGGGAATTGATGCAGGTCATGGCCCAGATCAACGACAAGATCCTGCACTTCTTCTTCCTGGCGGCACCGGATTTTGTCCTGGGGGCCGGGGCCGATTACAAGGTGCGCAACGTCCTGGGCATCGTCCAGGCCGCGCCGGAGTTGGCCACCCAGGTGGTGAAGATGCGCCAGATGGGCCAGATGATGATCGAAAAGTTCGCCGGAAAGGTCATCCACCCCATCGTGGTGGTGCCCGGCGGTTTTGCCAAACCCATGCGGGAAGACGAACGCCAGGAGATGCTGGCCAAAAGCCGGGAACAGTTGGAGTTCGCCCGCTTCTGCATCGACTTTGCCAAGAAGAACATCTTTGCCAACTTGGACGCAGCCACTTTGCAGTTGGGTGAGATCAGGACCGGCTTTTTAGGCACGGTGAAACCCGAGGACGGCTCCCTGACCCTCTTTGACGGCATGCTCCGCCTCATGAAACCCGACGGCAGCTACCAGGACTTCACCTATGAGCAATATGTGGATTTCTTGGGTGAGCACATCGAAGACTGGTCGTATTGCAAATTCCCCTACGCCCGGACCTGGAACGAAGGCTTCTCCATGGACCTCAAACAGCCCAGGGGGATTTATCGGGTGAACACCTTGGCCCGCCTGAACGTCTGCGACAGGATCAACACCCCGTACGCCCAGGCGGAACTGGAAGAATTCCGGGCCAAATTCGGGCGGCCGGCCCAATCCACCATGCTCTACCACTGGGCCCGGTTGATCGAGTTGGTCTATGCCTGCGAACGGGTCATCGAACTGCTGGAAGATGAGACCATCACCGACCCCCATGTACGCAACGAGGTGACGCCCCAGGCCGGCCGGGGTATCGGCTGCGTCGAGGCCCCCCGGGGGACCCTCATCCACGACTATTCCACCGATGACAACGGCTGCATCTCCCGGGCCAACCTCATCGTCGGCACCACCCACAACGTGGCGCCCATGAACATGAGCATCCGGGCCGCGGCCGACGCGGTCATCAGCAAGGGCGTGATCACCGAGGAAGCCCTGAATAAAGTGGAGATGGCGGTGCGCGCCTACGATCCTTGACTGAGCTGTGCCACCCACCGCCTGGATGGCGGTCGCATGGTCGAGATCGAGGTCTTCGACGCCCAGGGCAACCTGGTGACTACAAGCAAATAGATAAATTACTGAATCGGTGGCACAGGCTTTCCAGCCTGTGCAGACATCATCTTCCTGACGGCAACCGGCAACCGGCAACCAGAGAGGAAAGTCTTCTCTTTGCCATACATATTCTCGCAACCCTAACCCCTAACCCCTAACCTTCATAACCTCTCCTCGGTTATGTGCCAAAGGGGCGGACCTGATTGCAGGCCCGCCCCGTTTTTTTTGTGAATTCGATCCCGTCTCTCTGCTTGACATCATTGCTCGGGAAAAATTATCCTGGTCTTAATCTCGTCTATTCTGTCAGGAGAAGGATATGCCCCAGGTAGGTGCTTATGAAGCCAAAACCAGGCTCTCGCAATTATTGGAGCAGGTGGCCCAGGGCGAAGAGATTGTTATCACCAAACATGGCGTGCCGGTCGCAGTTTTGTCTCCCCTCCCTGCTTCCCCAAAAAAGGACCCCAAAACCGCCATTGCCGCGCTCCAGGCCTTTCGCCGCGCTAGACGGTTAGGAGAACTGTCCATCCGGGAATTGATCGAGGCAGGGCGCCTTTGATGGCAACGACAGGTTTTGTTCTCGATGCTTCCGTGGCAGTCGCCTGGGCCTTTGCCGCTGAAGCTGATGCCTACGCCGGGAGGGTGCTGGAGTCCTTGGCCGAAGTTGAGGCCCTGGTGCCGGCCCTTTGGCCTCTGGAAGTGGGCCATACCCTGGTTGTCGCCGAGCGGCGGGGGCGGCTGCAGGAGGCGGAAACCGTCCATTTCCTGGCTCTTCTGGCGCAATTGCCGATAGCCGTGGAGGTCCTGCGGCCGGAGCAGGTGTGGGGGGAAATTGTCACCCTGGCTCGGGCGCAGCAGCTTTCCACCTACGACGCCACCTATCTCCATCTGGCCATGCGCCGCGGCCTACCCCTGGCCACCACCGATCTCCCCCTGCGCCAAGCCGCAGCGCGCTGTGGTGTGGCGATATATGGTAGTTGATCAACGGCTAGGTGTTCCCGGGGCAGAAATAACAGGGTTCGCCCGTTTTTTTTATAAGACTTTGGTGTTAAAGTGATTCTTTTCCGGGCATGGCAATAGGTCTAAAACACGTTTGGAAGACGTTTTTCTGGGCTGGGCCGACCAGATCGCCACTGTGAACAAAACCCGGCTCAGCCAACGATTGGAGACCTTTTCAGACTAAGATATGCACGCCAGCGAGCGCGCTGTGTGGATACATCTGGGCCTTTAATCTCGGCTTCCGCCCCCTGAATTCCCCGTTTATAATCCGTACCCTCCAGACCAAAAAAATACCACCCCGACCATTTTCTCCTTGCCATTTTTTTTTTTTTTTTTTTT